>Ga0315914_1000256_pt1 | contig 58558 bp, 26 predicted proteins | sample MpolenodulesMG_FD_203920 | JGI IMG/M metagenome (GOLD analysis project Ga0315914, IMG submission 203920) | Medicago polymorpha root nodule microbial communities from Los Angeles, California, United States - elongated nodules | ecosystem: Host-associated > Plants > Roots > Nodule | place: USA...
TGATTCTTCAGTATTTGTGAGCTTTTCGCAGGATAACTTGCAAACCAAGTAATCAAAGTGCCTAAAATATACAGTCTATTTAACTCCTTTTTGACACTTATCAATAGGAGTGACAGATTTAGGTCAGGAAGGTTGGTCGAGGGAGAGGTGGGGGAACGAGACTTGGTAGAGTTGATACTGCTATGGGATCAACGTCACAGACAGGTCCATCCCAGACGATTGACCTGACACAGTATCAGCAGGATTATCAAGTGTATGAGCAGGCACAGGATCAGGCGTATCATTTTGAGGAGCCTCAACCTCACCAGTATCAGTTTGATGCGTATCAGCAACATCAGTATGAGATCATCAAGAACAGCCTCATATTGAGCAGGAGCAGCCTGATATTGAGGAGTCTCAACAACATGATGGTAGGGATCGTTTTCAAGGGATGCAGAGGGTGGTGTACGAGGCCGGACCAGACGGCTATGCAGGGGGCCTTCTGTGCTCACATTTTGGTGGACATGCTGCATGCAGGATTTGGGTCGATGCCGATGTAAGTATATTTTAATGTTTATTTTATTTCTTTTACTATTTATACAACTTATTTTAATTATTATTTTACTTATTTAATGTTAGAATTAAAATTTATTTAGAATATATTTAATGTTTATTTTACTTGTTATTTATTTAACGGTGTTGTTTGTTGTTTTTTGTTTTTGTATTTCAGTTTTGGAGAAAAATAGGGTGAAAGGTATCTCACACGGGAAGAAGCTGAGCCTTAAAAACCTGACAATCCCTCAGCCGGGTGCATAAAACCAATGGTTTTGGGATGAAGTGAATATGTTCGGTCTTACTCCCCTCCTGACTAGTGGGTACGAGAACATCTCTCACGGGTTCGTTTGTGCGATGTCAGAGAGATGGCATGAGGAGACCAACAGTTTCCATCTACCTATTGCGGAGATGACCATCACACTAGATGATGTGGTGTGTCTCCTAGGCATCCCCATCACTGGGAGGCTCCTTCCTGATAGAGAGTTAACCCATGACGAGGGGCTAGAGATGATGCAGCTCGACCTACTTTTTATAGCGTAGGCTGCCGCTAAGGAGATGACAAAACAGGGTGCTGCTCACATCCGTTTTGGTGTACTGAAGAGGCTCTACGAGGAGCTCTTGAATAGGTGTAATCAACTGCTTGAGATTGACACACATGAGGAGCAAGACGAGCGAGTTCATGTTAGGTTGGCCTGTATTAAGGCGTTTCTATTGCTCTTGCTTGGCTGGACCATTTTTTCCAACAAGAACAACAAAAACATTAATTTGATGTGGCTGCTTGTTGCAAGATATGGACAAGTTGGACAACTGGTCATGGGGTGGGATGAGACTTGCTTTCCTATATGAGCAGCTATCTCTTACCTCTGACTCATTTGTGGCCTCCTGTGGTGCTTACATGACCTTGCTTATGGTAATATTTGTTTTTCTTCTTTTTTACTTATTGGATCGTAAATGTATAGTTGTTTGTATAATTCTTGTGCTGATATAAATTTATTTCTTTGTGTTTGCAGGGATGAACTTTGGCATACTTCACGAACATCATTCCAATGATTGAAGATGAAGACTACAACACTACTATTTCCCCGCTTGTCAGTCAATGGAAACCTTCCAGGGGCTTTTCTAATCTTGGACACTACCGAGCTGCCATTGATTCGTTGGACCATTCCTATGTCACCTGGAGGTCGTATGAGAGATGACGACACATCACGCCTTTTCAGGACATATGCTGGTACTCTGGATGGATCGTGGCCGACAGCGATAGGATGGTCCGTCACTTGCCAGAGCGGGTTCTTAGGTAGTATGGGTATGTCCAGACTATTCTCAGGGCTCCTACAAACATTGAGCTTCTTGCGGCAAATGACGTAGCCCAGACCTTCACGGAGTTCGCTCTACATGTCCTCAGCCATCAATAGAGGGGTCATCCGGTTCCGAATAACCAGTTGTGGGCTCATACTAAGGGGTACATGAGATGGTTCATTAGAGTATCACATCCTATTGTGAACCCCCTGCGGCCATTCCTGACTACGCAGTTGATGCCCCTCCTCATCCTGTCCCTTCTTACGAGGAGATTATTGTTGAGCAGCAGTGGGTCAGGCATCCTCCCGACCCATACCAGATCATTAGCAACATCAGGGCCAGAGTGGACGGTGCAATGGGGCATCCTGATGTGTTTCGTAATCCAGAGGAGGTTATGCGCTTGATGCAGGGCATACAGTCTGAGTGGAGCATGCTGGAGCAGATGCTAGCTCCGCGGAGGAGTAGGAATCCACGGGATGGACCGGTATGACTTGTGTAGTTTTTTTATGACATTTTGTTGGATTTGGTTGTAATCCTATTACACTTATGCTTTTTGGCGTTTTTTATGACATTATTTGTTATTTTATTCCGTTGTTTTTTCCCGTTATTTTTCATAATATAATTATGAGTTTAATGCTTGATTGAATGAATGCTTGAATGAATGATGAAAATGTATGCTTGAATGAATGTATGAAAGAATGATTGAAAAATTCGGGAAAATAGAGGTTTATGTCTCTTCTGGTTTTTTACACAGACTGAGCGTGAGTTAACTCATGCATGTGTTAATGGATGTGTGAGTTAACCCACGCAGTTGTTTACTCTTGCGTGACTTAAGTAGCGCAGCGTTAGTTAACTAACGCATGGACATTTTCGGCAACACTGTAGGGCGCGAGTGTTTTGTGCTGGGGGGAGAGCAGAAATCTTCTTTGCTTCACTTTGACCAATTGTACCTTTTAAATATCTACCATAACTTGGGCCTATTAACCTTCTAGATATCAATTACCGGTACATTTATGAGCTTAAAAATCTCCCCTTATACCCACTAAATTAGATATCATACCCCGACAAAATATATAAAATATCACTTTTATCCGACCAACTATAATAAATAGGTTAAATTACACCGTGAGTTTTTTAAGTTTAATGTTTGTAGTAAATTGATCTTTTAAGTTATTTTAATCACACATAAGTCATTTATGTTTTAGATTTGTAACATATTGGTCATTTAAGCTTTCCAAAACATATTTTCTTGTTGAAGGAACTAAAATTTATGTGTACCAATCTACTTCTTGAGACTCCTAAAAAATAAAATAAAATAAAAATGTACTATAAATTCATTTTTACACCTACTTTCAATTTGTAATTTTTTAATTTATGTGAATAAATTTAATAAAAAAATGTACTATAAATGCACTTTTTAATTTCAAATAAAGTCAATCAATTTTTCTATATTTCTTTATCCGTTACATAATAAATGTCATATTCTCAAAGAAAAAAAGTCCCCAAAAGATTGTCAATTTATATTGTCAATGTAATGTAGCATTACCTTTCATTGTTGAAAAATCCAAGATTAAATTATCACTTAAATTTTCAAGCACAAAATATGTACAAGAGTTACAACTTACAACTAATTCAAATAAATTCCCTAAAAAAGAAACTACATCAAGTAAATTCTTTCAAAAAAAAAAAAAAAAAAACTAGATCAAATAAAATGTAGCGGCATAACGCTAACTAACGATGAAATAAAACTACTCCTAATTCCAATTGAAATAACCCGACCAAAACAATGACAAATAGAGATTCTTAATCAAAACATAAATTAGCACCACTTAAGCATCCGAGAGGATTCATCCACCATTGATCACACTCTCAATTAAGAGTCTTACTTTTGGATTTAAGCCACCACCATGATAATAGTCCAATCTCTTCAATCATCTTACAATCAATACTTTCCTTTGTTGAAATAACATAGTAAGATGTTATTACATTCTTTCCACATAGTCCGAACTCCAAACGCAAGCAAGCCACATAACATTCAACCCTATCATGACAAACCTAATTATTGGATAGTAGATCACAAAAATGTTGGACGTTAGTTTCTTTTTTTTTTTTATGGAATATTGAACGTTAGTTAAGGGGCATTGTAAATAATTTGAATCCAGAACATTTGTTAAGTTGAAAGAGTCTCTAAATCGTCTCACCCATCCACTTTTGAGTTTGAATGTGTTTCTTTGATATGTGTGATTTAGTTTCATATTTTTTGTTTAAATGCAATTTTTGGTCCTTCTATTCTTTAAAGTATGAAGTTTTGATCCTCCTACTCTAAAAGTCGGTTTTTTTTAGGGGGTTTTACTTTTTTTTATTTATAGAAATTTTGGTTTCTCATTTCATTTAGGAGACATTCATTATGGTGTGATATCGTTTATTATTCCACACTCAATATCCATGTTAAAAATATGTTTAATAAACATTGTCACGTTATAAATGAATAGCTTACATCGTAAAAAAAAATGACTCAAATGATATGAAGAGCCAAAAATTTGAAAAAGAAAATAAAATAAGGAGACTATAAACCGTTTTTTTGAATTAATTGGACCAATTTTATTTTTTTAAAAATGCATTTAAGTTTTTTTTTTATTACACAAAGGGAGTGAGTCTAATTATTAAAGGTTCATGCTAAGCTATGCTCTAACGAGAAATTTTAAGAATTCCAAAAAGAGCAGCTATTTATTGAGATAAATAATTAAAATAAAATAATAAATACCCTTGCAAAGTTGTTTGAGGATATAGGTAGGATTTGATATTCCTTCATCAAAATAAAAAGGTACGATTTGATATAATAAATGTCAATTGAAAGTAAGATAGATTGTGATGCATTTATTGCTAAGTTGAAAGAGATACGCATCAATATGTTGAAGAAAACAAGGGATGTTACTCCCTTCGTCTCTCAATAGATGACCTATTTGAAAATATACATTATTGATTTAATATACTTTGACCATATTTTTCTACTAATTCACAAAGATAAACAATATCATGTAAGATGTTGTTGGATTCATCTCGATGAATATTTTTAAAATATTAAATTTTCATAATTTTTTTTAATAGAAAATTGAAGATATCAAAGATAAAACATATGTATTTGTTCGTGTGGCGAAGTCAATTAGGTCATCTAATATGATAGGGGGTAGTATTTAAAACAAATGTGGCCTTAACTTGAAGGCGTGGGAGAGTGAGTGCGAAATAGAAGGGGGCTGTGCTTCTCTGCTGATGTACAGTTTCCGTGGTTGGCTGTTTGGAAAGTCAGAGATTGATGAAATGACATTCATAAAGAAAATTGAAATCAATGCATAACAGACTTGATTTTGACGTTTCAGATTCTCTTAGTCAGAAGAAACAATTCATGAACATAATATAAGGAATTAAAATAATCACCATAGAAGCATGCAAGATATAAAATATTCTCTTTTCTTAATGCCTTCAAAGTGTAGCTTATTTTTCATCTTCTCCTTTCCTTTGATAAAAATAAAACCAAAATGGCTTATGATGCTAAGTGGAAAAAACCGATCAAAAACTTCAGAGTCCAATCTAACATGTTGTTATTGTTTAATTTTCGGTTTGAGTCTGGATTAATTGAAAGTTTAATACTCCATCTGTCTCTTTTTATAAGAACACGTAATAAAAATAATGGGTATCAAGAAAAATTGTTTGAGTGATAAATTTATATGAAATATGTGTGATTATTAATAAATTATCTTTGATATATTTTACACCTATATTCCAAGACAAATTGATACAAGTTTTCACATTTGAAAGAAAAAAAAAATGTATCTAAAAATTTGTAGTTGGTCTTACATTTATGGACAAACATATTTTGGTAAGTAATGGTGTTATAGAGGGAGTATAATTTATTAGCTTACTTAAAGAGCTAATTAAATTTAAAATCAATGTTAATGTAGATTGACTTAGTTGGTACGGACCAATCAACTCAAAGTTTATCTTATTAATGAGCTTTCAAAAACTTTTTCGTAATACAAAAAAATCCACAACGAATAAATTTCATTAAGTCAGATAGAATTATTTTAAATATGGGTCTTACTAACGAATATTTTAAGGACACTTTTGAAGGATTCTTAATGAAGAAATTATTTTTTTTAAAAGTCAAAAACTTCAATTTTTGATGCATTAATTACATAAATTTTAACAAAAATTTATTGAAGATTACTAAACAAAATCCTAAGAGCACTCATTTGCATTTTCCTTTAAATATTATTGTTTCTAGAAATTGCATCTACTCAAACTTTATCATTGAAGTCATTTATGTTAGACTTAGACACTCAATAAACACTCCTGAATTCGTCATTGAAGTCCCACATCAAAAAAATCATTGATTAGTATCTCCAATATAAGAAGCGCATCTCAAAGAATTAGAGGTATCAGAAAGTAATGGGTCCTCTAGCGATCATGAAATGGATTTAGGGTCCTACAGTGCAAATATTATGAACTTTACTGTATTTTTTCACTTGGAGGCCATCTAACTCAAATTATATATAGTTAGTTCAAGTGATTCGAGCTAACGAGTTAAATCAGATTTTTTTAAATAAAATGATTCGAGTCGAGCTCGAGTAGAACTTGGTTCTACTCCATTCAATTCATTTCTACTGCCGTACAGATTAAAATGGTCCATCATGAAGACCCAACCTGCATATGATATGATGAGTTCAGTCAACCTTGAGAAATAACATAGCATTATAAAGAAAAGTTTTATCAAAATCTTTAAACAACCTGCAAAAGTGCCATCTTCAATTCAGTGCTTTCATGGAGATTCCAACATAGAGAGGGGATCCATGATGGCAAAATGTGGTCCAAAAATTTCTTTTTGAAAAGGCCTTTGTTGATTTATGAGTTGGAGTGTTTTTTTTTTTTTTTTGGTTATATTATGAGTTGGAGTCTGCTTATACAGGACAAATCTTCCCATATATTTTTTTAAAAGCAAAGAAAGTCATTTTTTTACTCCCTTTTGTACTACACAATAAACCTGGTGCCCTAATATAAGATGTGAAAAATAAAAGAAAAGAAACATCTACAATAAACTTTAGGGTAATAATTATTTAAGTAACCTTTGTTCATCTTAAATTTTCTAGGGCCATACTAACACGTGCCCTAAGAGCAACTTTAGTGCATGACGTACTATGATCAAATTTCTTATAGATCATGATAACATATAGAAAACTAGCATTGGAGTAAACATGACATGAAAAAGGATAAACAAAAACTTAGTGTGCATCAATCATAGAACCAACCTAAAAAAATCTCAAGCATTGAAATCATTGATAAAAAAAATCACAAGCATTAAATTTATTATTTTATATCATTAATTTTATATTATTTTGTATTCCATTGAAAATGTAATTTTTCTGTATTATTAATGTGTATTTTGTATCTTTTTTAATTTTATATATTTATTACTCCTATTATTTACAATTTGTTCAGGTAAAATTTAGTGAAATATTTTTTACAAATTTAATAATTAATATTTTTATGCATTTTAATCAAAATAGTTAAATTAATATTAATTTTGAATCAAAACTAATTACGAATGAAAAAAAAAATTAAACATGTAGAGTCAAATTTGAGTTCTTTATAAAAAAAAATCACTATTATAGTAAGAACTATTTCCTTTTATAGACAAGTGTAAGAACTATTTCTATCAACTATGGATCTATTAAACCCTAAATGGCAATTTGACCCTAAAAAAATAACTTAGTTTACTCACTTTAATTCACCCCATTAAAGATGGTCTAAAGGCACATGTTAAGGATTCTATAAATAGGAAGTACGTATTGAAAAAAGGCAGAGTTATTTTAAAATTTTTGAAAAATTAATTGACACAATTTCTAATAAATAATTTATGTCTTTAACACTTTAACATATGTCCTCCTAAAAACATATTTTAGCATTTCACTTTCTAATATATCCCCACTCACCCATCTTCGTGAGAGTAATTAGTTCCTTTTACTTGTATCGAAGAGTGCAATTACTTTATAACATCTTTGAATATAAAAAAACAACATATAATAAACATATGGTTAGAACCTTTGTAAGGGACACTTATAGTATCAGAACCTTTGTTTTATACTTATACAATTTATTTATGGGTTTGTCTAACATGTGCAATATTGCACATGTTAAGATAACTAAAAGTAGTAAGTTTTTATTGAAACCAACAATTATTTAACAAAAAGTTATATATTTAATACAAAATGTTCAAGTTTCAATGCAAAATTACTATTTTAAATTTCTTAACATGTGCAAATTTGCACATGATAGAAAAGGCCTTTATTTATATATCACGAATGTTAGGGCTGGTTTGGTGACCAAAACGAGAGAGATAAGATTAGATAAGCTTGCTAATTTTTTTTTAGATAAGTTATATATCATATCGTGTCTCAATACAAGGTTTGACGATTTATCAAAATATTTCCAATCTATTACCAAAGAGGGCAATGAAAAAACCAATTTATATAATTTTTTGAGGAAAATTATACAATAATTAATAATTTAAACTTAATTTTAAAAAACGAATTCAATATTAAATTCAAAATTTTAAAATCGTAAATTTTGCTATCATGTATTGATTTTTTAAAATAATTTAAAACAAAATATTGATTAAAAATCATAAATAAAATTTCACCCGGTAGTGAAAATAAAAAGCATCCAAAAATTATGAAATGCTTTCTAAAGTGAAATTAACTAATAACAACACTTTTTTGACACAAAAACAACAATATTTAAACTAAAAACAACAATAATGTTTAAGCTTCATCATCCTCATCATAATATTCAAAATTAGAGCTTTCTTCTCCTAAGCTCGTATAAAATCATCAGAAAGTACGATTTATTAAATGTGTTGTCAATCTTGAATATATAATGTCTACTCGTTAGATAGTTATCCGGTTTATTTATCACATTTAATTTAGGTTGGCTATTTGATGTTGGTTGTTTATTTATTATTTTATAACCGGATGGAGTATTACTTATACTTCTTTAATAAAAAAATTACGTATATATATAGAAGAGAGAAAAAGAAAAAAAAAACCTTCATAATAGTGGATGATTAAGATAATATACTGGCCAAATTTGGTTTCTGGATCGTCTATATATTAAAGATAGAAATTGATAAGGATGACGAGGGAAAGTAGCATTCTTGCTTCATATTAAGTAAAAGCATCCATTAAACAAGTAGTAAGCAGTGACAAACTGCTCTAACAAAGAAAAACACAAATAAAAAGAGTCAATTAATTGTCCTTAACTTATGAAAAGTTAGGACAATGTTTACATGACACACTTAATTGAAATTGATGCAGTCCTAGTTAACATATTATGAACAAATATAGCTTTCATTTGTTCATTAGCGCAGCCCTAGACATCAAACGCTTCTCAGAGACCTGAATATAATAATAATAATCAAATTTTTAGCATCTCATTAGATTAAGATGTAAAATATAATGATGGAAAAATTAAATTGGTTTATTATGATACTTACATTCTCCATCTTAGCTTGATTGTTGCTCTCCAACATCAGCCCAAAATGAATATGAGGAAAATGTGCCCACTAAAAAAAATTAAGGAAATAATTTTAGTTATTAAATTAATATATATTGGATTGGATAAAGTAATTGATTAGTTGAATGAATTTGAAAATTACTCACGTTCTTTGCAGCTGTACTAAAAGCTTCTCTGTGGCTAATATCAGGATTATTAGCCTTGATCCTCTGAATCTCTTCCCTGCATATATATAAAATTATGAAAATCATACTTTCTGCTTTAATTTTATGTTGCCAACTTGCCAATTGAATCAATTATATATACAAGTAGTAAAACTAAGCATAATGTTTTAGCGTTTTACTTGATGAACTGATTATAAGCAGAAGGTACACGTTGCCTCTTCTCGGGAGCTGGAAATAGAAAATAACAACTCATGAGATCATTAATACTATATACATATATATAGTAGTATTTCTATGTTCATTAAGGACAATTCTTAATTTAGAAAATAAACTACGTGGCTATGATATACTATGCGGCTTTGATGAGTTTGATTAAGTACTTAATCATCGTGTAATCCGTTCGCCATCTTGGGCATAGGCTAAAGTTTATTCTGTTCCTGTGTTTTCAATTTAGTGTACAGGTTCCTTATGTAAACATTGTTTCGTCTTTGGTGTCGATTTCTTTGTACATCTTGTGCTTAGAAGGACAACTTATTTTTGGTAATATAATTCATTTTAACCTTTTAAAAAAAAAAAATCATCATCTAATAATTTAGTACCATTAGTTATTTTATATTTAAATATTTTAAGATAAATTCATATTTTTATCATTAGTTTGAATTAAGTACTTACTCCAGAAAATTCCATAAATAAATAGGAAAAAAGGTAAGAAGAGAGTATATAGTAAACTCACGGCGGTTAACAACCCTTTCCTCAGTAACATGGGTGGTTGGTGCAGAACGCATTGCAATCCTATCGTTGCATTTGGGAGTGGAGCTAGTTCGAATCCTATACTCTGGATTCATGCAGTGGCTAGGTGCCTGAAGAAAATCAATGAAACAATAAAGTAAGGAAGGAGCATCAACACAATATATATACAAACAAACACTTCTTTCTTGTTAAGTTGGAAATACTAGGATGAGCTAGTTCTTCAACTTAGCTTTATTCATCAATGCTTTGTACAGAGATAGAAATGAAATGAAAGCAGCTTTAAAATCACTGAGCATAGTATGACATGAATACAACAACTAATAATCTGAATTCAAGTACATAAAACCTAGCCCAATTGACAGTTGTTGGTATGAATGAAGGGCTTAGGGATCTACACCAAAGATATATAATAAACAAAAATTATTTTTTAGATTTATTTAATAAGTTATGCATGTAGTCTATAATAAAAACAAAAGTTATAAGTTATTCAATGAATTTAATAAATAATTTTTTGTTTATAATAAAGATTGGATGAAATACAATTTTTCTAAAATTAATAATTAATTACTAGCTAGGGGGTGTTTGGCTGGATGAGGACATGTTGAAAAGAAATCATTAAACCTAGAAATATGAACTTTTCTTACACATCAAATCAAATCAAATCAAATCAGTTCTGAAGGTAATACCCAAAGCAAAGGCAAAAGTCTTTATAAGCAAAACATTTTCAGTATGGTTTGGCTTGGTGGGTTAGTACAGTTTCTGACGAGTCTATGAAAAAGGAAAATAGGTTTGTGTTTATGGCGGCTTGCTTACAGGTGGTGTATGCAGCTACTGCCTAACTAGCTAGGGCTAGCTCATCAGGTAGAAATGAAATGACAGACAAAAATGCTTTCAAGTTCAAAATCCTAACTAACTAGCTTTGTAGCTCCCCAAAGCCAAACCAAGACACTTCGATTTTCTCAAAAAAGAATAATTTTCCAGAAACCCTAGCTAGGTTAGGATCCAGAAATCAAAGAAGCCTAGCTAGGATAGATCTATTTTATTTACAAAAAGTTATTATTATTTTTGAGTTAGTTAGTTAGAGTAAGTGTTTAATTAGATCATGTATATATTGTAATTCACCTGAACATCTTGCCATGACAGTGACTGAAACGCGGCGGCCATGTTTACAGACCATAGATTTGTGCAGTGACCACATCGAACGGTCACTATGTCAAACAAGCTACTGCATGGCACACTCACCTGCATCAAGTCAAATCAATCTTTGATTAATTACTAACTTGCTTCATTAATTATTTCACAATATTTCAATTTCAATTACATACATGCAAACTACACACAAAAGAAAAATCAAGGGTTTCTACTTAAAGCAAGCACGCAAATATTTGAAACCCACAAAAAAAAAAAAATCAACATCACATTTCACACTTGTTATGGGACCTGATCCTGAAAAATAAGGATTTCTATTTGAAAAAAAGCTGAGAAGGTGCAATGATCAAGGGTTTTATTATTCCTTATAAATTTAAGTTTAAACAAGAGATAATTATTTAGGTCATATAGTAACCAAGAGGTAGAAAATAAAGGGTATAGAAGAAGAGAGGAGTTGTCATATCAACAGTGTTTTAATTTTATCATTTAGTGATTTGTTTTGGCGTTATGAAGAAGACATCTCCATTATGTTTATCATCAAAACTAGCAAGCTCAGTGGCAAGTACAATCAGCCACACCTTCACTTTGTCCTCCTTTTCTCTATATGCTTTGTTTAGCTTGAGAGAAAGAGAAAGAGAAAGGATAAAAACCATGTGAGTGTGTGTGTGTTTGATAACCTTGATGAGAGGGTGTGACTTTTTCTTTGACTGCAAAAGAAAAGTCCAGGGAGATTGAGACTTGACTCTAAGAAAAAAACTAACAAGCCCAGAAAGAGAGAATTAAAATATATATATTAGTAATACATCAAAAGTGCAAACATACACACACAAACACAACATGCTTTCCTTTTCAGGATCTGAATGAATTCCTTTATACTTGGATATGTCCACAACATACAAAACAGACAACACCAAAGACCAAAGAAAACTATCAAGTATATATGTGTGTGTGTTTGTGCATACTTTCTTGCAATTAAAATAAAAAGAAGATAAATTTATAAGATATATATGTAGCATGCAAGAGGTGAAAAATCAGATCCAAGTAAATTATAAGGAGTTTTTGAAATGAAAGATATATATACCGCAAGAACAATATTGCAAAAGTTGCAAGGGATGTAGCAGAGTTGTTCAGCAGGTGCAACATCGATGCTGCAGCTAGACATGTCTCTACAAGGAAGATTCTTTTACAAAAACAAAGATGTGAGAGAGACGAAGAAGAAGGAGATGAAGATAGATAGATAAGATAATTAAATATCTTGGGAGGGACACCAAAGTTGAAGACAAAGGTCTCTCTCTCTTTCTTTCCAAACCTCTACTTGGTTTGTGTATATTTATAAGCTGGGTTGGATATGAGAACAGTAAATAGAAGCTGAGGGAAGGGTGGATAGTAATATATAGAGAAAATTAGGGTAGAAAGAGCTTGATGAAGGGGTTTGTTTGGAATCCAAAGGATCAGTTATATTAGAAAGAGAGAAGGAGAAAATTAATAGGGTAAGGCAATGTGATATAAAAAAGAAGGTGTTCTTCCATGTCACAAAAGACCAAATCAATGGTGTTTGGACACACGCACATAAAAAGATGATCTTTAAAATATTTAATCATTTTTTTATCAATATCCTCTTTATTATTAAAAAAATATTTTTTTATGTGTGTGTGATCAAACACTTTTTATTTACTTGGTCTTGTTATCATATTAGAATTTCCCATAAAAAAAAGTGCCCACGGCAGTGAGGGAATGCTGGGACCGGAATGGAAATTAAAGTTGATTTTTTAGTTCATATTGGAAAACCAGATTTCAGTGGACAATAATTACTTTCATTTTAATTCAATTACTTTTTAAAACAAAAAAAATATCAAAACAATATCATTTGCGCGCAACTTGTTAAGAATAATATCATGAGATGGGTAGGATTAAAATTAGGGCACTTTTACGGTGCAGTCGATATACTGACTTTTTGAAAAAGTTATTTTGTTTAGCCAATAGGATAAATGTTGATGACATGTCAACTAGTATATTGCGGGTGGACAATTGTAAGTCTAAACTTTTCCTTATTACAAATCAGTCATCATAGAAAATATTAATTACATTTGATTTATTAACTTATTTTATTTATTATTATGTAAAAACACTTTAATCATTTTTAAATTGCAATTTCACTTTCCTCGTCTCCATCTTCCTCGTCCTTCTTATACAAACATGAATTCACACAAAAGTGAAAATTCAGTTTCCTTCATCTTTGCTTTCGTTCATGTTCTTCATATCTTCGAATTCATGTCCGGAACGAAAAATCACTAATCCATATTCATCCTCCGATCTTAAATAACGGTGTTCTTGGTATTCATTTAAGGTATTGAACTGTGTTAGTGATTTTTCGAACTCAATTCATCTTCCTCAAATTTCGACCTCATTTCATTTAAGGTACTGAACTATGTTAGTGGTTTTTTTGGAACTGATGAAGATGACAGGGATTCGAAAGATTCACGATTTTGATGATGAAAAGATAAAGGAGATGAAAAGCTCATATTTATGAAAGGAACGGATGAAAATGAACAATTTTGATGCATAAATTTTACGATTACAAAATTAAATAATAATAAAAATGTTTAATTTTGATTTAATCAGGGACACAATTGCAAAAGGTAAAGATATAATGACACACCTTATAGAAAAATGTGCAATACACCATATAATCTGACGTGACCTAGATTAAATACAAAAATGTTCAATGATTGACCATAAGGTCAACTTCACCAAAAAAGTAATTCTCATAACTTTACCATAGAATTTTCCTTACAATTAATGTACAACAAAATTTTCCATGAAACATGTTATTAATTGAGAACGCATTAGGAAAGTTAGTTAGATTCGATCATGATATCTAAAGTTAAATCTAGTAAGATCTGAATCATCTCATTTAAACATTATTATGGATTTGAGTACCTAAATTTGTACTATTTTTTTATTTTAAATATTATTATCCTTATTCTTAAATTTCTTTACCTTCTAACCGAATTTCGAATTATCAGAACCTATTTTCCTAGAGAATCAAGTAAACACAAAAAAATATAGAATCATCTTGAGATACTTTTTTTCGCGCTCTTTACATGACCATGTCCCAAAAATTTAAATGCATTAATATTTTTTTGCCTGCATTTAATGCAACAAAAAAATAATTAACGTGTTAATTTTTATTACTAACATACCCGTAATTAATTTTACATTTTTTCTGCAAACAACAATACTATAATGATCACATTAACTAATTCTATCTTTTGAAGGAAAAACTTTTAAAAATAATATTAATTCTTGACAAATTTATTATCACTATTAACCTTTTTAATTTGTAAGAAAAAATCTTACTATTGTAATTTAGACATTACTTTTAACTATTGTCAAAAAATAAAAATTAACCATTAAAAGAAAGTAACATCACATTTTTTAAACAATACTTTTTCTTTTTACTAATTTTACACAATACATAAAGATAATATTTTTAAAACAACTTTTTTTAACGTAATTCTATCGAATCGACGGATCATCATTTTATCGGATGCAACATCTTTGGTAGTATTTGGTATCATGTGTGCAAATGGCTCGGCATTACATTAGTTTCACCAAGTACGATTTGTGAACATTTTACACAGTTTACTGACATGGCGGGTATGCCGTGTTTTACTTATTCTTATTTCAAGGTTATTTGGCTGGCTTGTACTTGGGTTTTATGGAAGGAAATGAACAACCGTGTCTTCAAAAATACGACATCAAATCCTTATTCTCTCCTTGAAAAAGTTAAGCTGAATTCCTTTTTATGGTTGAAAACGAATCAGGTTTCGTTTGCTTATGGTTATCATGACTGGTGGAGACACCTGCTTCTTTGTATGGGTGTCCTCTTGTAATTTTTTCCTTCTTTTGTTTTCGTGGTGCTCCCTTGGTTGGGCACCAATGACATTGTAGCTGTTGCGTGATTCAGCACTTTAGCACACCTTGTGCAGGATGAATCACCATTGGTTTGAGTAATATATTTCATTTTGGTTTGTTAAAAAAAAAACAATACATAAAGGTTATCGACATTGGATCACAATAATTACCGTTATATGGTAGTTTAAAAAATAACGATACATATATTAGAAAGACATGCTAGTTTATTTTAGAATTTATTTATTTTTATATAATAAAAGTTTATGTATGTTGTCTCTAGTGCCCACCAATATCATGTAGGTCTCAAAGTTCAACGAACGCTTATAGATACCCTTACAAATCACTCACATATGACACGTCTTTATACAACATGAGTCAACTCGTTGTAACTTAATCAATCTTCAATGGCTTATAGAATTGATTTTATCTCGTCATATATGTGATTCTAATAAAAAAAATTAATGATTCATACACATTGTCCTTTTTAAAAGTTTTACACAGTAAATTAATCATTATTTTAAGATCATTTAAAATATTTAACTTTTATTATAATCGCTGTAAAAGATTTACACATGACTGTGATGTTTTGATAGTGTAAGAAAATTACGGTGATGCAGGAAAATTAAAGTAAAAAATTGATAGTGTATGTCAAAATGGATTTTTACAAATTTCTCTTTAACTAAAAGAAATATAAATAACGTTTCAATGTGGGCCTTCTAATATGAACTTTATCTTCTTCAAAAAAAAAGAACTTCATCTGAAATAAGATACTACTATTTTAGATAAAATATCACATTTGTTGTTTCAATTTTTATTATAATGGGTTCGTTCCCTAAAAAAATAATCTTATGGGTACATTTTTTACCGAAAATTATGTACGGTTATATTTTAAATCTCCTTCATTCATCGAGGAGGGGTGGTTTTAGGTCATTTTCTGATTTAAAATCACCCCTATACATCTATTTTCCTCTTTTCTTTCAATATAAATAAGTGGTTTTTACATATATTAAGTTTTTTCTTTTGTGTTTTTCTAATTTCGTCGTCTAATTGCAGTGTTGTGGTCTTAGTCATCTTGTGCGGCGTTTGATTTTGCATCATGTCGCGGTGTTCTTTTAGTTCCTATTGAAAAATCGACATCAGTCAATTACAAGTTCAATCAATGATTTAGGCGTCAACGTTGCAGATCCGGAAGCATGGTAATTTCAGTGACTTAGTTTTTATCATATTATTTGTAGGTATTTTCCCGTTATATACTATTAACTTGGATGATGTGAGTTTGTTCGATGATTCATCCTTTATGTTTTTAGCGATGTTTGTATCATGCAGACCCTATAAATTTACACTAAATTTTAACTTTCAAACAATTGTTCAATTAAGTTCAATTCCTTTTTATAAAAGGAAGGGTTCTTCTTTAAACCATTTTTTAGAGGTCCATATATACTAGATAAACATTTTAAGATAAAAGTTAACTCAAACGAAATCGTATATCTTATTTTTTTCTTTCTTAATCCTTTACTTTTTAGGGGAAATGACATAGTAATCCGGAGTTCGACAATAAAGTATATGGTCAATGATTGTTTCAACTGAAATTCGTACTCCTAATTCCTTAAGTGATTTTTTTTTTGTCAAGTAGAATAGTGGTTAAAAATTTACTTTTTTAAGGTGAATAAGTGAAAAGTCCGTAGTTCGTATCCATACCCTTGCATATATCATAAAATATCCCTATCATTTTAGTTAAACTCACGGGAATCTAGTTTATCGATTATTTGAACTCAATCAATTTGTTTTATATATCTCATTTAGATACACCGGTCATAATTATACATTAGAGAAATAAAAAGATGAGTTATAATGTGTAAACATTAGAGAAATAGATGTAAGTTACAAAAGAAAGTAAAATATCATTGAAGCTTGAAGTGTAATTTGGATGTGACATTTTTGGATAATATGGTGGGCATAGGAATGTGTTTGAGGGATCACAATGGAAACTTTCTCCATGCAAAAACAATAACTTATTCACCTTTGTTAACGTACATAAATTGTTACGGTCTGTAAATTGAATTGCTGAAATGTGGCTTGATAATGTCATCTTTAAAATTGGTTTTTTTTTTTGTTGACAGAATCTTTAAAATTGATATCGGTGCTAAATGAGTAATTGATAGTTTTAATAAACTTATACCCGAATTATCTTATTTTGGTTTAATTGTTAGACAATTCATATTTGTCTTTTTTTGTTATTTTCCGAACTCATTGATCAGTTCTCTAAAGACAAGTCAATGAGTTAGGGCAACTAGTTACAATATTCATGGCTTGTTTGAGTTGATGTCTATTTGAGTTGTGCAACCTATTTATAACGATAAGAGATACATTTGTTTCCTTAAAAAAACAAATTATTTAATTTGCTAAAAAAATTATTGAGTTAGAATATTTTTGTGTGTCAAAATTTAAAGGGAAATCCTTACCATTATATGAAGGTTATTCTCAAACGTTAACTCCAGTTTATTAGATTTTGGTCAGACTTTTTTACGAATTTAACCTTATCAACTCAATTTTTTACAATTTAAATACACAATATAATTATAGAGAACTCGAAGACTAACTTTCTGTTTTAATTTATTATATTTTTTTATCATAAATTTGCTCTTTGCAATTTTATAAACTAAAAATAAATAAAAAATTGAAATAAAATTTTAAGTAAGTTTAAGTAACATTGTTATGATAAAAACGAATTAAATTGAAGTAGATATTGCATAATATATATATATGTGTATGTGTCTATATATGCCGAACTCGATGTTTAAATTTTAAATTCTCTATCTTTTTATCTTAAGGATGAATTTTTAGTCATTAGACTACTTAACGATAAGCAATTGAAATTTCTAAATTTAAATCCCCACAAACAATGAAGAAAAGTTAATCTACCAACTAATTTTCTGAAAAGATACATAAATACTCCATATATGAAGTTTTTTTTTTAATAATAAAATAATATATGGAGTAATTACTAATTTTCTGAAAAGATACAAAAATAATTAAAATTTATAAAGGCAATCCATATGAAGTTATTTTTAAGCATATATCAAGTTAAAAACATGTACGAGAATCAAATCATCCAGTTCAAATAGAATTATTTGCTCCACTTTAAGGATGAATTGGTTTAAAAAATTTAAATTCGATTGATGAAGTCGATGACAAAACTCCACAGTGACCAGGGGTGAAATCAGTGACATAATAATAACCATCTATTCTACGGAAAGAATGAAGGTGATCACTTCCATCCTCAGACAAACCTGCAACTCCACAGCGGACTAGGGGGGCGATAATTTATAACTGTCCAGATTCAATTACGGTTGTTTATCTTTTCAAGGAAAAAAAATACTTTAGAGTAAAAAAAATGAAGACTTTACATAAAATTACGAAATATACTATCTTGCTGGTGTTCTATATTCTATCTTCATTCTTCTTTTTCTTTTTCTTTTTTTTGTTTCTGTCCAGATCTTCATTCTTATATATTGAACGTTCTTGAGTTTTTTTTCCCCTTTATCCATTTTATAAGACTTTTATCATATTTTTAATTATTATATTCAATATTTCTTAACCAACATGCATGTCTTAGTTATGTTACATATTTTTAATAAATGTTATAGTGTAAACATTAAATCTTCTCTCTCCTTGAAAAATAAACTTCTAAAATTAAAAGATAGAAGATTGAATTTTAGGTGAAGAAATCAAACAGTCGATCGAAGGTTAGGAGAATGCTAGGACAACGAGCGAAGGCAATTGATTTTTTTTTCACGAGACCATTAACTAACCATGTGGGTCGTAAACACTTTGAAATGAGTCAAAGCTAAGTGAAACTGGACATTGATGCATAAAGCTCATGTTTTATGTTTGTAGCATCATTAACCACAAAAAAATGAGAGAGAAAACATGTTTACAGTGGAATTGCACACCAAAGACCGAGTCAACATATGATGTAGTAAATAGAGAAACTCATAGCCGAACGTGGGGCGTCACAAGCCCTTCAACAAGAGAAACTTACACACTACCCCGTGAAATTAATCGAGCAGTGATTGAACTGTAGACCGCGTCGTTGCGTTAGAAGGGATAATTTTTGCATATAAATATTCAGTTAGTACACTATAATTAGACACATTCAATCAAATGCAAAGCTTATTTTGATGTCTTTAACTCTTTATCAGTCTGCGTTTATCTATCTTTTTATGCATTTTTTAGTGTAGCTCAAAAACATAAAAACAATTGTACCTAACGTTCTACGTGGATAGGGAACCCACAACTGAGGGACATGGTTCCTCCACGTTAATCACTTGAATACATAGGAATCACTGTTGAAGACATGAGCTGAACCTTAACTAAATTCTTGCTACATCAATAAATTTGGCACATCTTGCGGGACAATACACTCTTTACCACGTAAAAATTTAAGTTCCCATATGAAGACTACATTTTACATATAGATCTAGGGTCTAGAAAGAATCTTAATAGTATGAATTAACTGTCATCATCAATAGTCTGAAGGTCAAACCAACATAGACCAAACAGGCCTTCACAAACGTTGGGAACACCAATATATGTGGCTCCTCCTACCGTTTTCTAAGACACAACTGGTTGAAACACACGAGACTCCAATAGTAATGACAATGTATTTCATTTGACAAGGAATTAATACGGGGATACACCACATCACATATCAAGCCTCTCAACAAATTGGGCACATTATTAAACTCGTGATTCATAATGAGGTTCAACAGGCCCAAGATTTTGAGGCTAGACAAACCAATTCTAGTAACAATTCAGTCACTAGTACCCCCACAAGGTGTACAAGGGAACCAACATGCATTGTTAATAAAAGTCAGTCGATTACTCCTTATTCTCAACCTATTATTTTGCAATGAATCCTTGTTAGCAGGTTTGGGTGGGAAGGCTCGGTTTTGGCTGCACAATGGATTGGTGTTTGGTAGTTCTTTTTAGGATTGTTCCTTTTTGTGGTTTCCCTTCTTTGAATTCAGTTTTTTCGATGTATAGGAGTTTTTTATCGAGTTGTTTGGCTGTTATAGTGCCAGACACAAAGTCTCTATTTGTACTCTTTTTCCCCCTTTGCGGGTATAATACACTTTGTGCTAGCTTAGCGTAATAATATTTGCTGATTAAAAAATAATAATAAGTGAACTATGTATCAGTGTTTTAAAACCCGGACCGACTCGGCCGGTCGGCCCACGAACCGAAGGGTGCAACGGTTCGGACGTGCTACTAGACCGGATATGCAATTAACCCGCTGAAACCCGTGTGACCCGCCCGGGTCAGTGGACGGACCGCTAAACCAGTTTAGCCCACCCGACCCATTTTTCCATTTTTTTTAATAAAAAGGCACAACATATATAATGACAAAAACTCTAGTAACACGTACTCCCAACCCAAAATGTCATTTTCAACAGCCGTTCTCCCCTCCCATCTCAACCGATGAAGACGATGAATAAATAGTTTATTGATTAGTGAATTGTTATAATTTATTTGAGTTTCTGTTTTTTCTTGACTATGCAACTTACTTGGGTTTGTAATTCAATTATATTTTGATTTCCAACTATGTTTAGAACATACTATGTTTTAAAGATGAAATCTGAATTAGAACTTATTTGTGAGGTTTTTTATGTAGTATTATTGTTTATTGTATGAGCTAATTTGAATTTGGATTGGAATTAGCTTGAATTGTGTTGCAGTTAAGAAATTAACTTTCAAACTTGCAGTTGTGAATATAAACTTTTTAATGTACGAACTTTAAATAGAAGAAAAAAAATGACGGGATTTTTTTTTATCAAAATTTCATTCATAATGTAATTTTTTGTCATAAATATTTTTATATAGACCGGGTCAATAGTCATGCGGTCCGACCAGTGACCCACTGATTCGACCAATGACCCAACGACCCAGTGTCTTGACCGGGTTGATCACCGGTCCGGGTTTTACAACATTGCTATGTATATGTTTGCCATAAATTTATTTTTGGGAACTTAAGAGAGCAAGCCCAAATACAAGTATAGTATAGTATGGAGTATCAATGTATCATATACTCATTTGGCACAAATATCATACATATTGTTATATTTACCAATTAAAATTTAGTAAATGTTGCTGTCATTATTTGTGGTTAAAGTGAGAAAGTGAAATCTTTCATTTTCTTCGTAGAACTTTTTCTCACAGCTCCGGTTTCTAAGATCTAAACAAATCAATCATCAATCATAAATCCTGAAAACAGATACATCAAATACGACAAATGAAACACTAAGTACCACAAAAATGTGCTACATGCATACACCTTGTTTTTTGCTATTATTACTTCTTATATTTCTAAATTTCTAACAAATATAGATTTAATGCCTAGTTACAGCTAAAATTCTTCAAATTATATAGTTTTCTTTTTATATTATATTAGTAACATATATTCATGAGGTTTAAACTTCTGATCGTGCAAGTTAATTAAACTGTTTTTTAAGCAAAAGTTTGACGGAAAATACATCATGTAGAAAGTTTTTGGCAGACTTTATCTATCTTTTGACCGAGCTTTAAGTTACTAGAGATTCGTTCTCTTGAAAATCAGAAAGTTAATACACACACTATAAAATAAAATAAAAAGTTGTCATTGAAATTGATTCAAATATAAAGCTAGAGTTTGAAGTTTTTGACATTATTAAAATTGATTTTTACCCTCCAATTTCTGTTTAACTCAATTTTATATTGAATTCTTCAAATATATACTAAAATGTTTACCGTAAAATAAATATACACTAAGATGTTTACAACCCAGTTGGTAAAATAATTGATTTAAAATTATTGTAGAAGACAAAAGAGAATAATACATATATAGAAAAATATGAAGTATCGTGAAATATAATAAAGATATACATAACCGAAGAAAATGAGAAAAGCACAACATTATTGGGATTTCTTTTTTGTCGACTTAGCCACATAGGCACTGTTACATTGCTCATCTAGCTTTAGTCCCTTTCGATGTCTGGTGTATTTAATTCTACATAACTCTCTTTGCTCATCACCCTCCTTTTGGTTTTATTGATAGATGCTATCCATGTCTTTTTATTATTTTTTAAGCTTTTTTTATCCCCACTCAGTTTTCTCTTTTGGATCATCTCATATAGTATATAGTTTTTATACTTGCTAGATGCTACCATAGTTCCTGTCAGAAAAACACCTATGTTTTTTTTGACATACTTTCAAAGTTTCATATGTATAAAAATTAATTGAATGTGAAATTATTTAAATTTGAGTGTATAGAGGGACATGGCTTTAAGAATCAACCTATGACAAACCTAAAATATTACTTGTGTTATAGGTATATAAGGTTGGCTAATTCTAACATACACAAGTGAAACATGTCTTACAATCATGTATACGTTGATTTCTACTATTAGAAACGTTACATAATTAAATTGAATGAGATATGATATGACTTATTTATTGATCAAATGATTAAAAACACATTTATGAATAGTGCAAGACCATTTTTCTTGTGCACATTGGACAAAGCCTATAAGGTTTATATATATTTTACTCAAACCTAGTTAACTCACTGTTATCAAGCGAATATCATTCACCACTTTTTTGCAATCTAGCATGAACTCCTAGTGAGTATAATGTATTAAGAAAGAGCAGGATAGCGTGTTTGATTCTAAAACCAAGCATCAAAACATATTTGGATAGGTGAGCCATGAACTATCTTCTAACGATATCTTTGATCGAACACTATTTGGGAAGTCCATATACCAAGCCAAATGTAACTAGAGCTATGACCAAGAGTTCAAACCAATAAATTCCCACGAGAAAATATTTATCTTTGAAGATTCTTGAAATCGTAGAATTTGAATTGGTTAATAGTTATAAAAAAAAAGATAAAAAAATATATTTATCTTTGCCACTCCTTATATACAACAAATCAACAATAAGTCTAGTTTTCTTCAAAAAAAAAAACAATAAGTCTAGTTAAAAATATTATCATATGGTAGGAGAAAACACATTGAGACTATGTTTCATTTTCTAAGAGATCAAGAAAAAGTTAAAAGGATTTAATGATGGCCTTGTGTGGGTGATTTTTGTTTTGGTAACAAGCTAGCAACAAATAAAATTGAACTTAGGATCAAAACAAAAATCAAAATGAACTTCCTTCAGGGAAAAAAAATTGAACTTAGGATTGAATCGGTTTACAGCTTCAGAAAGTGAAATTGAAACCAGTCAAATCACACAAATGGCATTTGATCAATATGAATAATAGGTTAACGATGCTGAAGAGTGAAAAAGAAAAAAAAATGAGACACTATATCAAAAAAGAAAATGAGCCAACTAATACACCGACCTAAATCAAACATATATAATGATGTTGCACCAAATGTCTTGTTGAACCAGCAAAAACAGGACAAAAACCACAAGCAACTAGACTATCCAAAATCCTTTCTCTTAGAATTGTGGTCGTGTCTAACATAACCTTAATCAGCTTATAAAGTGCAAATTAAACTCACTTATAAACATATATTTAAACTATCTTTTATATAATGTGAGACTTTTTAACATACAAACTCACACCCAACTCTCGTGGATTTGACGCGTGGATATTAATGATGGGGCTGCACGTACGAATCTATGTATGTTGATTTGGAGGCAGATGCCCTTACTTAATTATTTTGTTCTAAAGTATTCGATAGTTTTATTTTTGTTCCATTAAAAATTATGTATTGACCACACATAAAAATATTGAAAAAATTTATTTGTGAAAAATCACGTATACAATGGTATGAGATAAATTGTTCAGTGATTATTTGCTCAGAAACATAAAAAAAATGTATTTGATAGTATTGAAAATGAAAGAAAAAAATATAATCTCTCAAAAAAATCATATATAATTTTAAAATATAAATAAGAATTATAATTCATAGATATTTAGATGTCTTGAATTTTTTAGATATAAAATAGTCTAAATTATGTTGTTATTTTTAAGGGTTAAGTATGTTTTTAGTCCCCAAAATCACAATTTTTCAAGTTTATTCTCTATAAATATTAGTGGTAATTTTTTAGTCCTCCATAACATTGTAATTTGTAAGAATAATCCCCTTTTTGAAAACTTTTTATAGAAAATGGACATTTTTAGTCCTCCAAAGTAGTCCCTATAAAATGCAAATAAGGACTAAAAGTGAATAAATTTTTTGCGGAGCTAAACTTGAAAGCTTATAATTTTATAGTAACTTAAATCATATTTTACCCTATTTTTAATACTCATATACTTATGTGTTTTTTTATATAAAAAAATTACATATAGAATCTTGCCCTAACCAATGAAAATTTATGGATTTGTCACTGAATAGTCGAATAGCATAAATCTGATGGTAGATGGTCCAACCGTCTTTGATCTAGGCCCCGAAACCATCTTAAAACTTGTGGTAGAATTAACACAATTTCACAAAATCGGTTTATGATGTGAAGACTACCCCATTTATAAACACTTCAACATTTAACCATCTCTCACTTCAACGATGTTCCAGTCATCTCTCATATAATATGAGATTCTTCAACATTTTAATTTCCAACAAAACTATATAAGCCAATATAGACCTCCCGCAAAAATTATTACACCAAAATTTGTAAACTTCGCAAAGTCTATGCCAAACATCGTCATATAAACTAATGCAGTAGATTTAATTATGTATACTTTTAATAAAATACTAGTATCTTTTAAATGGCAAATGTTGCACTTGTTAGTTATTATTTTGTTAGTGAAGGAGGGAAGTTGAACTATAGTGACATTTTTATTACTTTAATTTAATCTCCATGTTCTTCTGTAGACCACCTAAGTCATCTTATCACATGGATTCAACAAATAATATTCATACGTTAGCGTGTGAACTGTTTCCCATCAGATTTTTTTTTTTTTAGGGAGATAAAAAAAAATTATGTTGAGAGGTATATATAAGTGAGGAGATTTATATGCTTAATATTTTACGATTTACAGTGAAAATCTGAATATTTATAGGTTAGCCCAATGAGAGAATTATCAAATGTTTTTGGTTCTTTTGCAACCCAATTATAATGTAATGCGATTTTTAACTGCCAGTGTAATGTGTTGGCTTTTGCAAATTTTATGAAGATTATCGCATGACCATGATTGTTTACGAGACCTCTCAACTGCCAAAAAGTCGAAATTGTTAGACTGGAAGCCATGATGGGTTTCAAATCCCGACATCCATTTGTGCGTAAGAGTTTGTATTGATTTTGACATTTCGTCTATCTGACAAAAAATAAATCTCTATTGGAACTATCAAACATGATTTAAGTACAAATTTGTTATGTTTGCCTTCCAAGCTCTCAAAATTGAGTGTATGTTTTGATTTCACTTCAAGACTAAAATTGATTTTAAAAGTATAAAATTGATTATTACTTTTTTTATTATACGCAGGTTTGAAATCACATTGACTATGCATGTTTGAATTCACATGGACAAACTTTAACTTTATAAAATCAATTAAATCAAAATCAATTTTCGGTTACCAGAGATCCAAACACATACTATATATGGAGGTTTGAATTCACATTGAACATCACAAAATCCCATCAAAACTCGAAATTGCAACTTTTGTAACCATTGATACTCCTTTAAATTCAATGTGAATGGAAACATACCCTAAATATATGTTTTCAATTTTTCAAGGATAAAAATAGTGGAAATGCTAGCTATCACCTCCATTATATGTCACGGGAGGTGAACGAAATTCAGAGTAGCAAGTTAATGGACAGTGAGTAGCTGCATCTCTATGTATCTATTTCTCTACAACATAAAAAGATCACTGATAACTAGCAGCCAACCTAGCATGCGTGAAAGTAAACAAAGTACTATAAAAGATGTTTATTTATTTTTATATATGAAAGAAAGTGAAAGTAAGAAATGTACGGAAGAATTGAAACATGCAGGGGGCAATGGGAGCAATATGTGGTACCGTATGATTGAGATTGACTCTTAAATTGGTGGGGTGGATCAAATTCAGTAAATTCATTGCATTTTATGCAATTTATTATATAAAATTGCTTTAAAAAATTCTCCTAGCTAAAGGGTGTGCGTGGAGGTTGGAAAATGTGTCACTAGCTAACTAGTTTTTGTGTGTGTTTGTGTGGGTACACAGATATAGTAAAACATGAGGGTGAAAGATCATAGGTAGTAGTGAATGAGTTATAGGGGAAACGGCAGAGGACAGTGTTGAGAGGGTACCAGAAAGGCATTTAATAGTAGTACTAGTACCTGCTTTAAAGTTTAAAGGACTGTTTTATGGCTTTTTTTGTTTTGGCCGTGGGTGGGACTTGCTCTACTTCACAATTCCTCACCTCCTTTTCCTCAATTCTCATGTGATATGCTTCTTACTATTTTTTACAATAACAACAAAATGATTTACAATATCTGCACATTTCCTATCTGGCAAGTCTTAATTAATCCAAGGAATAATTGTTGGAGTTAATCTTTTGCTTGAGTATAGCTTATAGTTATACTCCCCCGTTCCATTTTAATTGAGTCATTGATTCATTTCACACTTATTAAGAAAAAATGTATAAGTGAAAGAGAGAGAAAAATAGTTTTGAGTGTCCTTATCAACTATTGGTGCATTCTTCTTTATCATAAATCCAAAGTAAAATATATTGAATTGGAAATGGTGAAAGTAGTATTAATTATTATTATAATTTGAAAAAAAATAATTAATATTGTATTGAAAAGTGAAATGATTCAATTTTTTCTGGAACAATATTTTTTTTGCAAATGAGTCAGCTATTATGTGACTGATGGAGTAGTTATTATTGATAAAAATGAGGGGTCCATCAAGTAGAGTGATGAGATGTAATTCTTTTAATATGTGATGAGATAAAATGTTGTAATTTGAATTGTAGTGTTTAAATTTAAATTGTAAATTGATGATAAATCATAATGTTATAAACCAAAAATATCGACTTAAACATTTTTTTTCTTACGGACTATGTGTTTGGGTTGCAATCGTCATAACTTAAAATGTTCATTCGACTCTTACCACGCAAGACTTGTAAGCCAATCATCGAGTAGATTGCCCATTAATCTGATCATAATCACATCCACATGAAAGGATCACGTGTGAGTTTACTCAGTCAAGTAGATGATAAGCAGGATTGTAACGGGGGGAGAGAGGACAGCGATTATTTTAGGTGTTGAGTATGGTTCTAGGAGGAACAACATACAAGGGAGTTGAGCTAGCATTGTGAAGCTCCCTTCTCCCTTGCCCTTGTGTGTGTGTGTGTGTGTGTGTGTGTGTGTGTGTGTGTGTGTGTGTGTGTGTGTGTGTGTGTGTGTGTGTGTGTGTGTGTGTGTGTGTGTGTGTGTGTGTGTATTGTTATAATTTACTTCGTAGTATAATATGTCTTGTAACACTGTAAATCCTAATTTACTCAAGTAAAATACAGAGCAAGAGTTGCTCTGTGGTCGTAGAGGTAGGCACTCTTGGTTGAACTGCTGAAGCAGACAACTGTCTTCTATTGTTTGTGATTTACGTTTCTTTATTCTTCTTTTACTACTTGTTCTAACATACCACGTGATGAGCATGACCAGGGCCATGCCGAGAATACATGTTCATATCGACATCTATGTGTAGAGTCCTAGCTAAAAACCCTATCGATGTCCACACTTTACCCCAAAAACTATGCACCCAAAGTCTTGATCATAGAACATCACTAGCAAGGTTCACCCTTCAAATACTTAGCAAAAACAACCGTAAAACTCAAATATTTCATTGATAATACAAAGGAACTATCTATCTACTTTTTCAGGTTGAGGCATAGGCAAAACTAACTGAATGTCCTTATGTAGCATCAGATGTTTATTTACGTTTACATCGTTTTTTTACTCTTTTGAACCGTTCTAACATTTTTAGCGAAGATGCAACAATGTATAATTTAAGTATGTATTTTAAAATTAGATTAGTAAATTTAGAATACTTGTTTATTTTTTTTATTTTTTATTTTTGAAATTCTAGAATGCTTGTTAATTGTTATCTAATAATAATTGAGGTCTCTTTATATCGATCTTTCCCGTACCACAAGGAACTTGGTCCCTATGTTTCCTTTCTTTACTATCAAATTTTATCTTTCAATAAGAATATATATATATGGAATACTTCTACATGTGACATCAAGAATAAGTGAATAACTAATAGGCGCCATCTTTCAATTCGTAAACATTAACATCAATCACTTAAACACCCCCTTAACATAAACCAAGACCATGACAACGTCTTAACATTTGCCACAACTTCATTGCAATCAGCCCTAGCCCCCCCTTCAGAAACGATTTTTTTCATGCACATCCATAAATTCCATACTACCTAACACAAAATAATGTGTTTCAAATTTCAAACATCCACAAACTCCACGCAATTGAATACCAAATAATGCACCTCATCGATCATACATGCGCATGTTTTTCTAAAATATCTCAATTCAACTATATACTCTAGAACTAGAAAAAAAAATATAAAAATCAATTTGATGCTCAAAAACCTCAAACGAGTATCAAAACTCCGCATCTTGCATATATTATGTTTTGTTTCTACCAACTGAGTTAAGCTCACGAAAACATTTGGATATTTTCTAATAATACTTGTTCATTTCTTGAATTGGACCGCATGTTTTTTCTCAATGATCGGTTACCGTCTATACTCTTTTAATAATGATGTTATCATTCGTTTTAAGTAAAAAAATAATTAAAAGTCAAATGTACTAGTAGTATAGTTTTAACATAATAAATAAATATGAATGCGTTGAAGAAAAGAGAGGGTACATGTTAATTTACTTCTTTTTATGAGGTATAGGGGAGGGTGGCTGTCGTTATCCAACTGCAAGGTGTATATGTAGCACACATCTAGACCACACTTGAATTTCTCCCCTATCGAGAGGAAGACACACCACTGGTAATAGCTTGAAATTAATTAAATGTTCATTCAGAATTTCTTTTGGATTTTTATGAAGTTGTATCTTTGTTGTGTTTTGTATGAGCATGCATGAGTTGGACGGTTCCTCATAATGTTACAATTAACCAAGTAGGGAATATTATAATTTATGAAGTGTTAAAGTGAGAGGATATGTGTTATGAGTTATGACATGTCTAGATCAATTAAGTAGATCATGCTCGTAATATGGCACCTTTTTTAAGTCAATTACATGATTAGAGAAATAATTTTAACCCCACAATTGGTGGGTTCTATTTTGCAATAAACTACAAAGTATAGTACTACTATATTATTGTCCACTTCTTTTAACCTTATGCTACTCATTCCATTATTCCATTCCATTATAACTAATGGGTTTCCAACAGTGGTAATCATGGAGGAAGTCAATCATGCATTGTATGATCAATTTTTTGTGTGGTAAATTTAGATATTTTTGTATGCAACTGTGAATACCAATTTTTCAAGTTAATTGAAATTCATTTAAGGGATCTCAAATAAGAGTTTGAACTTTATACCAAATAATTAAGAGTTACTAGATATATATCATTTATGTCATACCATGTTAATGATTTCATCAATTATTATAATGTCACTATTCCTCCAAAAGTTCAAGAGAAAACCGCCCACTTTATAAGGTCCATTTATCACTGCACATGGAAAGTGATTGCTCAACCCAAATACAACCAAAATAGTTGCAATGCGATTAGAAAGTTAGGAGCTGGAAATGGTTAGTGTTGCATAATGCAACCAGTTGTTTCAGTTTCTCCCCACTTTCACATATTGAGAAACCCTCTGCCCGCTGGGAAAATAATTGCTCAATTTTATACCTACCAGTTTATACCGAAAGGATAAAATTATTTTCCATGGTGGATTAGAGTTGATACTTGATATGTTGTATTGCTCAAATATCCTATATTGGTCCTAGCTCCAATAGTATTTTTCTTCATTAAATAATGACATAGTTTATTAACATATTTAAAACTTATGGGTCTGAAAACTATGAAGAAAATACCGTGACATGAAATATATTTGATTTTTATTGCCATCACAAAGAGGATAAAAATCTGAACGACTGTTTTTATTAGGCTTAAATGCAGTTTGATCCTTTTTATTATCCATCTTATTTTATTCCCAATTTTTATTGAATTTAGATTTTACATTCCTTATTTTAAAACTCGAAATTTTACCTATTTTGATTGAATCAGGATTTTATCCCCTATTTTAAAATAAGATGGATAAAATCCAGATTCAATAAAAAAAGGAAGGTAAAAATGCATTTAACCCTTTTTATTATAAGCATAATGTAAATTATAAGGGTACTGATCCAATTCCCAAGGCAAAGAAATGCCAAAATCAAAATCAAATTGTGTTTGGATGACAATGTAATTTTAGAGGGTAATTCAAAAAAATTTATTATTTGGATGATAAACTGAAGAATTTTTAAATTGAATGAATTTTATAAAGTATTTTCGTCAAAGATAAATTATAGAAATTTCTTCTATACTCTACAATGTGAATCTTATATTGCATATGTTTAATTTTTTTTATAAATTGGCCCATATAAATAAAATTTGTAAGCTAGACCCTTAATTTCTTTTTTCCAAATTGATCCTTATTTATTCATATTTTGAATTGGTTCCGCAATTTATTTGAAATTTCATAAAAATAACAAAGTTTAAGAACAAAGAATCTTATTGATCTATCTAAACAAAAATATTTAAAAACCATTAAACTCAATTGAAGCATTCAAATTGTACAAAATTCCAAATTCCCTAAAATTTCTAATTGTTTCTCGTCTAATGCACACTAATCACCTTCCTACCAACAAACCACCCCAATGATACAATCTGAAAATGAGCAAAGAGCTCACACAGTCAGCCACCCTAATTTAGAGTAGTTCATCTAAAAAATTATTTTTACTAACTGATTTTTTTAAATTAAAAAAAATCATTCAGATAAATAAACACAAAATAGCTTTTATTTGTTTTAAAAATTTATCTCTAAAATATTGAACATAAAATATATTTTTTAATCTGTAATAATCATAAACTATAGACTAAACTATTTTTAGTTATGGTAAACCCATATATGTCACTCAACTCTATGTCATCCAAGTGCTATCCTATTTTTTCAGGGGTAGCTATGCTAAACCTAAACATTGTTTAAATGCTTTATTCTTTCATCCATTTTCTAATGATACAAAAATTATTGGGAAGTTAATTGAACTTTCTACACTTCTATATGGATCAGTAAAAACAGTTGGAGTCCATTAACACAGCACAATCAGTTATTGGATAAATTTACCTATGATTAAAGTGGACGCAACTATTCTATATTCATATCTATTTACCACCATTCACCTTGTAGTTGTGTACCCCTATTGGATGGAAAGGTTTATTATGTATCATAAAAGCATACAAGGTAGGTACCAATATGGCAAACAAAGCTAGGCCACATTTTCATATATCTTATTTTGGAATATCTAAGTTAAATTATATTTTGAAGGAATCCAAGCTAGAAGGAATAGCATTCCTGAAATTATTATGATCACCTTTCCAAAAGTGATTTCTTTTAATGCAAATGCCTGAAAAATTGTGGACTAGTTGCCTCTTGATATGTTTAAAGAGAGAACATTTGGAATTACTTCAACAGCACGATAAACACGAATGATTCATCAAACTTGTGTAAGAGCTTAACATAAATAAATAAAAATACACGTTGCACCAAAAACAAAAACATAGATTCAGAAAAATCACATCAAACACAGATTCTTTTTCAACCTTTGAATTAAACATGCAAAATGGAACTATATAACCGCTAACCATATCATGCATATCTGTCTCACTCTCAACATGTAAACTGTGAGAGGCCTTCTCTAATGCAATTTGCACGGTTTTGGACATACATTATACATTTTCATCTACTATAGCTACCTATAGAGTTGATTTGAATTTGATTCCAATGGTGCATGAAATTTACATCATTTTTTGTTTGTGAATAATTTAGCCTATAAAGGGAGAGACATGGGCGCATAAATGGAGATTTTTGTCTGTGGATTGGATGCTATGAGTTGATATATCATGCTTGCTTGGGTAGAACTAAAATATCTCAAAATACATGAGTTCATGTTTTGAATGATGATGACCTTAAAGTAGCAATACATGCACCTTTTTGAGAATGACGTGTTTTAAATGACAAGGACAAAGTAAAATTGATGTAAAAAGAATGCAAGTATAAAGATTAATTTTTCGAGTTGTGAAAACTACGTTAATTGAATGGAAAAACTCTCCATTTACTTTTAATGTCCTTGCATTTCTACATTTAGACTCAAACTCAGAATCTGTAGTTAATTATTCAAAAGGTATTCAAATCATCTTATCGGAACGTTCTAAAGTCAAAATAAAATTTCTATAATATGATAAAATAAAATGCAGTACATTTATAGTTATTTACATATACTTTTGAGTTGATTTTTTTTCAAACATGTTACTTGATCAAAACCAAATTTCATTAATTTGGGTTGAACTAAAAACTCTTAATTTCTATAAAACCTAAATCAGCTCATCCCGATGATGAGCGAGTTGTTTTGGATTAGATCATCGAGTCCATATGAGACATATACTTTTTTTTAACCCTCAAACTAAATTCAACAATTTTAAAATTTGAATTAAATTGAAACACGTCTATATCAGCACGTGCATTTTTTTTTTTGTGGGAACATAAAGTCTTAAACTATATCACACAAAATTAAAAATCAATTATTTTTAACGGGTTGAGTTTTTGAAATCATAAAGTCATTACATAAACTATAAACCACTTCAAATTTGAACCGTTGGTGATTTGGAATTGGATCTAAACTTTAATGCTTTCAAATGAAATACGGATGAAAATTGTTCTTCTCCCATACAAAATTGACACAAGTTGACTTACAACGCAAGTTAACTCACATGGGCTCAACGTGAGTTAAGTCACGATAATATTGAAAATGAGTTAACTCACGTTGAAGTTATTTTAGGCAGTTTGAGGTGGGAATGAGCAAAATTGAGAGAATAACATCTTTCAATACGAATTGAGTTGGTTTCGGTTACACATTGTTAAAAACATTTTTGTAAAACAACTCAATCTTTTTAAAAACACTATTAAAATATCAGTAACGTGATATTCAATGGGACAATATTTGATCCAAAAATATTATTTTTGACAACATAAAGTTGTCGAGTTATCAGGATAAATGTTAACCGGTTCATCTACTTTTTTTCTTCAATATTTTTTAGTTTTTTCTCGGATAGAGAATTGTGGGTGACAAATTAAAATTAGCCACATGAGTAAACTTGCAAGTAATGTGAAATTAGTGTGTGAATACCACTAACATATTTATTCATTTTGATTGGTTGATGGATAAACTACCTACAATTCTTCAAAAATAGCCTAGACTTTACCATATATTTTTTTGTTCACCTTAATATGGTGTGCATACAACATTTTTTTATTACAACAACCTTCTTAGGTTGTTCAAATACTATGACTCTATTTAATCACACCACTTCATTTTCAACCACCAATCCACGTATATTTTGAAATTGAATATCAATATGCTAGGATCTCCCACTAAAATCAAGATTCTTTTATAATTTTCCTTATCAAAAAACATTTATGTGATAGTACTTTGGTTTTGGTTGTATCACTTGTAAAATTCTTTTCAACCATACTCTTGGTGCGTGCTTCAAGCCATATCATACTTTATTTAATATATAAACTTTATCTTCTATTCTTGGTGCGTGCTTCAAGCCATATCATACTTTATTTAATATATGAACTTTATCTTCTATTCCTTCGATTATATATCTCACAGGCTGCTCAATATACACAAATTTTTGTAAAGTACCATTAAGAAACGTAGACTTAAGGTCCATTTAGTATATTTATTTAGTATATTTTGCAATGATTTTGAGTTTAGAGAGAAATAAGCATGTGAATGTGTCCAACCGTATAATAGAAGAAAATTCCACAAAGTAATCTATATTGGATTTTTCTTGTACCCTTTAACAACCAACCTCACTTTAAAGCCAATAATCTCAACCACTAGATTTGTACTTTGTCTTGTACACTTATTCCCTATCTATAGATTTTTTGCCTGGTAAATCTTTCAACCTCCATGTTTTATTCTTCACAATCTCAAATTCTTTCTCAGATTGGTTATCGTTGCCCACAACTATAATTGTCAAATAAACCCTAAACTCCAAAGCCCCACATATTAAGCCATTATTGGTAGAACTTTTTTTTGGCCCTATCCCTTAGGCATGGGTGATGGGGGAATTCAAACCCCCATTTTTTATGGAAAAAAACCTTTTAGATATTTAATTTTCCAAAATAATTTAAAAAAAACTAAAATAAATTTGGGAAAAATCATTTTTTATGAATGTTATTTTGGGTGAAAAAAATTAGGGAATGTGGGACTTTAGTTTTGAGGACTTACTTAAATTGGGGCTATTTGGCATTAAAAAAATTTCGGCCCGCCAAGTATTGAAGCAAGGGTTAATTTTTATTTTTTTTGTCAATTAATCTAATAATTAGAATTGACTTTTTAAGATAAATAAGTGAGATGTTTGAGATTTGAACCCCGACGCCTTATACTCGTGGGGACGGACAAGGGTTAATTTTTAAGAGGTTGTATAAATGACTTATTCTTTTTCCACCCTCAAACCTTCTCGTATTACTTATTTTTGAATTATAACATCCGAAAGTTTGAGGGGTTTTAAGGATTTTTAAAGTGTTTTACGCTTTTTAAATTATATACTCTGAAACCTTATATGCACGCGAGAAGACTGTATGATAAGAAAAGAAACAGTCCATATAAATTGACAATTATACCCACAATATAATTCTTCAATTTGACTAATAATCCACACCGCTTCCGTTGTTTGTTTGATGTCTCTTACTCATCAGATTTTATTTTTTTTATGAAGCTAAGCTACTCCATTGAAATTGGCGAATCTAAAACCTTAAGAGTAGCACACTTTAACATCTTAAGACAACATCACTAGACCAACTCAAGTGAGTTCTAACTCATCATATGTTAAAACTCTATGTGAATTATTCTTATCATCATAAATTTTTGAAATCACCACTCGATGCCTTGTTCTGGGTGTTAAATTATGAGTACAAAACAAAACGATATGAGTCATCATTGTTAATGTATTTGATGTTTATTATTAACTTTTCTCATGAATTTATTGAATATTATGGAATTTATACAAGAGTATTTTTTTTTACGCAAGTAAAATAGATCATATTAAATTTATAGTTTAATTACATACAGTTTATTTTGATTAAAATGCATCTATAGCTTCCTCTAAAAAATAAATAAATGCATAGATAGCTTGTTACATGAATTGGTTGTTTTTTTACATATGCAATTCAGATGCATGAGTCGATTTATCTTAATGAAGTTTTTTTTTCCTCATCTCACTTCAAAAATTGTTCTTTACCACCCCAAAAATACCATAATGCTCCTGTGGCAGTTAATTGTCGTTCGCAACCAACGGCAGTTAATTGCTGTTGCGCTCTGGTAATAGAGGCAGGACAAAATTCTTGACAGAATTGTAGTTTTTTTAATCACTAAAACTTGCATTCAATCATTTTAAATACATTCTAAACGTAATGATTCATTCTTTAACAAAAAGCTATTGATTCAATTAAACGATAATGTCATTAATTTACAAAAAGATAATTTCATTGGAAAAAAATAAACCAAAATTATTTGATTATTTACAACCAAAATACTAAAAAACAAGTAAACATAAGAATAATGCCTCCTCAATTGTTGCCTATTCCTTCGGGATATCTGATATGTGGTGGTCGGGCGCATCTCATTCTACATCCTCCTCAAGATATCTTTAAAGTATTCCACTGAGTCATCATCATGCAACCCCTCGTCTGCCATGCCGTAGAGGGTCATGATAGCCAATGTGCTAGGACGATCTCTAGTATGATTTTGGGCCAAATCAAGTTTTCCCAAATATCATGAACAAATCTCACAAAGTAAGCATCTAACTCGATCGGCCCTTTGAACTATACAGATCAAACACAGAGAACATGGTTCTCACATCATCGCTGTTATGGAACATCATTTGGGTAAACAGTGTAATTAATCTGGAACATCAATACTCAACACTGTCCACCCTTCATGTGTCACCATAGTTGAGACGATAATTAATTGGGTTTAATTGATCCTTCAAGCCAAACAGTGTAACATCAATGTATATTCTAAACGGATTAGGTTTTACCCTTTCTAATGCATTGTAACTAGCTTATTATTCATCTATATATACTAGATAAATGTCCATGGTTCTATGGTGTGGGTTACAAATGAACCAACACACACTAATTTATAGAAGGTTATAGGCATTAGGGATCACTGAAATTGTTGGTGCAATGTGAACCACATAAAAACTTGTATTTGATTATTTACGGATTGTCCTCCATCATCTTGTACTACAAATCGTTTCGAATATGAGGGTTTTTTCCTCTCGTTCGTAGTTGTCAAATATGTTTGTAGTAGTTCTCCATAGTATTGATATTAGATTATTTCTTTGATGTGTGTTTGTATCTATATGCTTGTGCTCATACACTTGGTGAATATATTTGATGATGATTATTTTGGTAATAGTAATGAGGTGAGATTTGTATATGTGTGTGTATATATTCTGCACTGTTTAAGTTGATTATGATTGATGTGAAGTTAACCCCCAGTGGTTTTGACCGCCTACTTGTTTGTATGAATGGGTAGACGGAGTGCAGGAGTAGTTTTGCTTGGTGAGTACTTGGATAGCGGAAGCTATCTTCGTTATCGGTTTTTGGAGTCTTAGAATAAGCTCAGATCTAGGATGTATGTTTTATGATTTTTCTAGATTGATTATGTTGAATTTATGTGATGAAGATTTTGCCCATTTTTCGGGTTTTGGAGATTTTATTCATGGATGTATGTTGTTCTTATGACATGTATACTTAGTGATGTATGACTTATATCCGCTGCGACTGTTGATGAATTTTATATATGCATGTTGTTTGAATCTTGATGCGAAGACGTAGCGTTTATTTCTTGAATATTTATATTATTCGCGTGTATTATCGCTTTAATAGAAATAGGGCGTTACACCCTGCCCTAAGTCTGTCACTCCTATCCTGAGCTGGTTTTGGCTGAGGCGGTCTCTGAGACGTATTCCTCCGAGGCATATCTGCACAATATTTCAAAAAGTAAAGTATCAATGACACATTTTCGCACGGACATTGTGTCATTTCTAACAATTCAACAACAACACTAATATTTCAACAGTGTCAATTCAATCTGTAAACTACCACATTGTAGTTAAACTAACTATAATCAACATTAACAAACATATTTCTAACTAATTTCATCATTAACAATCCAAAAAAAAATTCATTGAGACATTTTACCAAACACATAAAGTGCAATTTTCAAACAACTAAAAAATCTAACCTTTTCTAAACCCTAAACTACCACATTTCACTCTAAACAACATCTAAAATACTATTCCTAACTTAATTCATCACTAACAATCCTAAAAACTAGCATGAAAGTCATATTTGTAAAAACCTAAAATTGTTAAATTTCTTCAAAAAATCTAAAATTTCAACCAACAAAATGCAATGAAGTAGGATAATCATCACTTACTTGATATTGTGGGAGAAATTGGCTTTGAATGACGCAAGAATGGTGAAAATCGAGCTTGGAGGGGAAAAATTTGTATTTTGAGAAGTTGAAAAATGAAGGTTTGAGTTGCTGTGTTGCTGTTAAATGACTTAAGTCACGCTGCATGACTTAACTCACGCCGCGCTACTTAAGTCACGCAGTATCTACAACGTGCGTTAGTTAAATCACGCAGTATGACTTAACTAACGCAGTGACATTATAGTATTTTCAGCTGGGTGGAAGCGAAATGTGCTGGGGGAAGAGCAGAAATCTAAGAAGGCGAGATAGAAAAATTGTTGGGCGTGTAAGTTAGGGTGTGTTATAAGCTGAACTATGGTGCAAAATATAAAATCCAGGGTCTGCAAAAAGTAAAAAAAAGTGGGATATTTGGTCTAAATTTTTGAAATCCTCCCACCTATGTGGATCCGCCCCTGGTAGATATAAGGTTGCCTTGACCGCTGAGATGTAGGGAGTTAAACAGTAAAATAATAAGAGGCCGCGAGTCCAATTTCAAAGAAAAGTCATGATATAACATATTATAGAGGCTGATAGTTCGATCTCCTTCAAACATAAAACTAATAATTATTAACAATACTAACATTGTTTTTTATTTTTGGTGGTGACAATACTAACATTGTTAGTTTCAAAGAAAAAATCATTATATATGACGTAATATATGTGTTAATGTATCAACAACGTGACAAACAAGACTAGCGTAGGTTTATTAGTTAGTTTAAAATAAAAAAAAATTGGGGTAAATTTAATATCAACTAGACTCTAACCCGTGCGATGCACGGATTTTGTAGAGTTTCACATATAAATATCATATTGATTATGCATTTAATACTATGCTATAAAATGATTGCAAAAAACAAAAAAAAAATGCAAAAATTAGACCAATTTAAGCTATTAAATTTATTTTCTTACCAAATAATATTACCAGGTTGTGTTTCTGAAGCTCTTCTTTCTCAACTAAGACTAACCCTTCAAATCTTGGGGATCCAATATACAACAAACTCTCTCTAAAAGTTTTAATGTTGTTGCATGTTCAAACTCGAGACTTTGGTTAAGCCTATAAATACTTGTAAAGATTAGAGAAATGATATTTATACAATCATTTGATGACAACTTTTTGACAACTCTCTCTTTCATACTCATGTTATGTTTTTATTCTCTCTCTCCTCATTTTTCTCTCTCTATTATTTTTGACCAATAAAAATAGAGGAAAAAGAAGGTGTCATGATAATTGTTAAAAATGGTTGTTCAAATATGACTATTATAAAGATTATTGTCAAGAAGCCCAACCAAACAAGTCTTTAGCTAAAGCTACCTTTATTGATTTCCTTTATCATTTTGATTTTTCATGCCATCATATAGACGCTAATTCAATCTCACACACTATTCTATCTACTCTTAAGAATAGTTTATGAATCCACAAATGAGAAACTTAACTTCTTTCTCAATGCAGCCATCTGATAAAAATAAAATCATTATAAGAAATGAAAATTTGCCAACATATTATGCTGAGCTTGATTAATAAAAAAAAAGATCTTCGCGTTTATCAAATGACAAACAAACAACTAATCACGTAAAGGAACAATTCGTTGGCTAAACATCAAATTTGCATGACAAGAACAATACATATACTAATTATTTGTGGTATGTAAGTGGCAAATAAATGGTTTTGGACTTGGCCAAAAAAGTTGGAGTATATAGTCAAAGTGCTTATCGTGGTATAAACTGCAAACAATTATTCTTGAATGGATCATGTATAAACAATTAAACAGTCAAGAAGGTAGATTAAAAAACAACAAATATTGAATAATTATCTAATTATTTTTAAAAAAAGGTTATATTACATGTAATGAGATGGTTACAGCTAAAACTTAAGAGAAAAGTCAATTAAAGTAAATAAGAAGGCTATGCTTGGGAGTTCAAAGGGTAAGAGAGAATAGGGTTTTGAAGGTTGAGACATGAGAATAGTGAATAAGTTAGAGAAATATTTTTTAAAATTTGAGAGTGTTTTTGTTGATAATGATAGATAAACATTCATGTTTAATATGTTTTTAAAATTAAGAGTTTTAAACAACATAAATTTGATTTGGAGAGTTATTCGAACTCCCAAAACCATCTAAAATTCTTCTTCAATAAATTTTGAGTTTTTCCAAATTAAGAGGATTGTGTCATGGAAAAATACCTCTTTCTATTTCATCCTTCATAAGAAATAAAAAATAAAAAAAAGTCTTTCTATTTCATCCTTCATTTTCTTCAAAACTTTCCCCTCCCCTCCTAATCTCCCAAACATGCCATAAATGATAGCAAGGAGAGCTTGTGTCCTACAATATAGGGAATTAATATTCAAATGTTGGTTGAAAGATATAGTTATATTTAGTGTTTGAAAGTGATACTTTTCCCTCGCCTTTGGATGGAAACAGATTCAGTTGCAGTGGTCACTGCTTTCTACAAAGATTCTGGCATTCCCTGAAAAATGCACAGCAGATGGCATAATTGTATGACCTTTTGTAGGCAGATTGGTTGCACTTGCACTCATATTCTTAGAGAAGGAAACAGGGTCGCTAATGCTCTTTCTAAGAATGGGCAAGGTCTTCCTATGTTTTCTTCTCAGTGGTGGACTTCTACTCCATCGTTTATCTCTTCTTTTCTTTCTAGAGATAGTCTAGGCTTATCTTTCTCTCGCATCTCTATGGATTGATTTTGTATTTGGTTCAGGCCTCTCCTGACTTTTATACTTCATTTGCCTTCATCTAAAAAAACCAAGATTAATTCTTGTGGATAACATGTACAAAGAAAGTAAATACTAAACAGTACAATGACAGTTATTAATTAAGCTTTTTTTTTTTTTTACAATAATCATAATTTTTTCTTATATAATTATAACTTGTGCCACATCTCCTCAACCTTATGAGTTTGATAGCTTCACTCACCTATATTCTTTGTCTCACTCACCTATTAATAAATGTATAGGGAACACAATAGGACCATTGAAGTTTTGTTCGATATATAATATTATCATTCAATTATTTAATAACATATCATATTCTTATATTACTATTAATTTATTTAAAAGTCAAATTAAATTTTGAATAAATCTAACCACAAAATATTGGTATCAAACCAAATTTCAAAGTATATAAGAAATTATCTAAAAGTATCACCATATTTTTTTTAGATCTATAAAAAAACTAAAACAAAGATATCTTTATTATAGTTGAAAAACAATACATATATTCAAGTAGCAAATTATAACTAGACCTGCTTCAGATGTATAGCAATTTCGTCTTATTAGATCTAGCTGCTAATCATTTCTTCAACAAAAAAAAATAAAAAATACCCTTCCTCGTGAATGTGGAGGAAATATAAAATAAAAATCCACAGCTTTTTCAAATGGATAATTTGAATATCTTATTTGTCCAAAAAGACGACAAAAAAGGCTCCAATTTCAAATTTTTCAATTTCAAATTTTTTGTTTCTTTACCTTTATAAAACGTGTAAGAAAAAAAAAACGAAAAAACAGACACGTGGCAGAAGCAGAGCATGACTGTGACCCAACACAGAAATCAAGTTTAGAACCTTTCATTTTGTGAGAGAGAAGAAAGAAGCATATTTTGGTGAGATTCCACACGTGTCAACTCAATTTCAATTTTTCAAAATTAATTAATTAATAAAACATTAAATATTTTTCTTCTCTATTCTTCTTTCTCCACCTTACACTTAAAAACACACACAACAACAATTTCACTTTCACTTCAACAAACGCAAAAATCAAAAACCAAACAAAAAAAAAACCTAAGTATTTTCTCTCTTTATCCATTTTCTTCAATTATTTATCAATTTTTGTTCAATTATACAAAATTCTAAAGTTTATTATTATTTATTATTATTAATTACTTTTTCATTTTCTTTCTTCAACAGTATTGTGATATTTTTTTTGGGAATTTTTTTTTGTAGGTGAAAATGGCGAGTTCAGTTGAGAAGGAAGGTTCTGGTGCTGTCGGTGCAGCTGCAGGTGCACCAGAAGAGCCTGTTTCGTTGGAGCTACCTGCTCCATCTGGTTGGACCAAAAAGGTTATTCTAATTTCTGTTTGAATTTTCAATTTTAGGTTAATTGTTATTTCGTGTTGTTGTAATTTCTTGTTAACTCTTTGATTTTCGTGTTGGTTTTGTTTAATTTTCTGATTTGTGCTTGTAAGATGCTTTGATTTTGGTTTTCATAATTAGGGATTTGGTTTTCAATTTTCAAGCATTTTGTTGTTTTCTTGAATTTTGAACTGTTGAATGTGTGTGTTTCAAGATTCATGTCAAAGATTTAGGTATTTTGTTCTCTGAATTTGGGGAATTGTATAGTTTCTGGGTTTTGAGTTACCTGCTAGGGTTTTCAAGATTCTTACTGTGTCCCTATTTTTGTGACGGTATTTCTAAAATTTTGTGGGGTTTATGCTTACAATACTAGCAGAGTGTAGAAGATTCGCATAATTCAAATTGTTGTATAAAATTGTGTACAAAATTTTTGCTTGAAGTATACATTGTGGCTTACTCTTTGGGAATTTTTTACTTTTGTTTTGTAATTTTAAAAATTTTCCGAAATGGGTACATTGCAATTGAGCTTGATTGTTTTTGAGCTAGTTGTTTGTATCATTGATCTTTTTTTCACTTGGACTGTTAAACATGGAAACTTGTTTTAAGTATCACTTTTGTGCATTTCATAGGTCTGGGATTTACTATGGGATGGTAATGATTTCTTAGTGTTGTTGTTTTGTTGTGTTTATTTGTTTGTTCTAGGGATAATTTTAATTCTAATATGTGAAGAAATTGTCAAATAACCTTTTTTTTACAATGATAGATGGGGCTTATGGGGGTATAGTGTTTGTTTAAACGATAGGAAAACATGAATAACAAACACCTGTTTCCCCCAAAAATTGTAAAATGAACAGTTGCCAAAATTATAAACTCAAATATTTTCTTGTTTGAGATTCAATACTGTTTGCTGTTTAGTTGTTCTCTCTCTTTCTTTCTTTTTTCCGTTTAGTTTCTAAGGTGTTCAGATTGCTCTAAGACAGTGATCCAAGTCCGACTATTACATTTTTGCTTAGCACCAGTCTCAAGATATTAGATTGTGAAATCATTCAACAGACCATCCGTACTTGCTCAAGTATATTTTCTTTCCAACACCAGGCTTAGTGTTGGTTAGCAAATCCGACATTGACTAGAGCATGAGCCACATGGTATATTGAACCCAGTCAATCAGTCATGTAATTTATACCCTCATATAACTTAGTAGCGAGGAAATATACCACGTTTCTTACCATGTAAATGTGTAATAACTATCATAAGATTTTCTGTCATATTTGTAACCATTTATTATAATATTTTCTGATATTGTGCACTGGATAAACCCACTATGTAACAGCGTATTTTTAATACTTGAAGTAAATTGCATTGATTTTCCTGAGTTTTACAAACCCATGCAATCGCCAATGATTTTTTTTTTCTTTTTTCATTTTCCATGAAAAACATAACCCCTAACTAACCTGATGTGATCTTCAGTTCCCAATTTCCAAACAAACTCACTATTTTTTCTAGGTACATACGCCCTCTGGGTTATTGTATAATACATAACTAGAGGGGCATCTATATTGGCTTTGCATGAGAAGTATTGTTTCCTTATTTTCTTGAGACAAACAGTTGGTTGTCATACTGAATGATGTTGTCTATGTATTCTCTATTACTGCAGTTTTAGATTGGAAATGGTTTTGTATAGTCCATATGTGTCCATTTTTGTGTTTCTTGGTCATTATGAGCCATGGATACTTGTCTTCAGTGCTCACACCTCTCCCAGGTATAGCCTGAATGGAAGGATTAAAGAGGGATAGAAAAGCCTTCAGACTGAACAAGGTTAATTCGGTGCCCTGCTAGTTGCTACTCTCTTACTGAAGTTTAACAGTAAAAGTGCTAGCTTATAACTGCCTATGGTGTTTAACTAGGCACTAAAATGCTTAAAAACGTAACAACAAAATAATTTTTTGATTAAGAGAAGAGGAAGAAACATTTTTAATTGAGTATTCTCAAGGGTTTAATACACTGTTCTAATCATAAGACATAATTCTTGTTTTATCTTTTAACATCATGAGCACCAAAGTCTTATAAAAAATAACTTGGAACAAGATCTTGTATGTGTAACAGTTGTTGATTTGTTGCATGCTATTGCATGAGTATTAATAAATTATATTTCCTTTGCAGTTCTTTCCAAAAAAGTCAGGAACACCCAAGAAAAATGAGATTGTGTTCACTTCACCAACAGGAGAGGAGATCCGCACCAAAAGGCATCTGGAGAAGTACTTGAAAACTAACGGTGGCCCAAACATATCGGAATTTGATTGGGGCACTGGGGAGACTCCAAGAAGATCATCGAGAATTGTTGAGAAAGTCAAGGCAGCTCCTCCAGCAGAGCCAAAAAGTGAGCCCCCTAAGAAACGTAGCAGAAAGTCATCAGCTTCAAAGAAAGAAGCTTCTGAGGATGAAACAGAGGAGGCAAAAGATGTGGAAATGCAAGAAGCTGTTGAAACTAAGGATGGTAAGGATTTAGAGCCGGAAAAGGAAGTTGTTAACGAAAATGAAGATAAGAAGGGAGCAGAGGATGCAGATGTTAAAGAGTCCATTCAACCTGGAGAAACTACTGATATAGCAAATGATGAGGGGAAATCCAACACTGCTGATGGAGATTTGCAAGCATCAAAAGAGAATATTGATGACAAAGGAGCTGAGGGGTCTGGAGTTGTTCAGAATAAGGATGAAGAAAAGATTGGACAGCCAGCAGAGGAGACAAAGCAAGAAGAAAAGATTGGACAGCCAGCGGAGGAGACAAAGCAGGAAGAAAAGATTGAACAGCCAGCGGAGGAGACAAAACAAGAAGAAAAGATTGAACAGCCAGTGGTGGAGACGAAACAAGAAGAAAAGATCGGACAGCCAGTGGAGGAGACGAAGCAAGATGGTGGATCTGGGGAAGCAGAAAAATCTGAAGCTGCCCTTACTGCTCAGAAAACGGCTGAAGTGGAAGGCGAAAATAAAGAGGAAGATAACAGGATCACCCGCGAGGCTGGAGGAGAAACCAAGGAGAAAGACGCGACAAGAGTGCACGATGAAGCAAACTACAAGGTTCATGATATGAACAAGGCTGAATCAGAGGTGACTGTGAATGGAAGCTGAATTGTTGAGGTCAAAGCTCCTGAATGAATACAATAAACTCTTGGCTTCTGTCACTCTGACGCCTGTAGATCTATCTGAGGATAACTGTAGTTTTTGTTGTTAATGTCATTTATCTGATTGTTCATTGAAATGACTATATACAATCATAGAGTAGCCCTATAATGTACCATCCATCTATGTTGTGAAGAGACATATAGCTTCTAGTTCCCCATGTAACATTGTGTTGTAAGATCCCTGTAATGTGATATGAACCTATAATCACGTGAGACCTTGATCCTAAATATGTGTTTACTCCAATTCAAGTATGTGTTTGGTAAATAAAAAATTCACAGTGACGACTTGCAGTGAGTTAAAGGTGAAGTCCTTTGCAGCGTTTTTTTTTTCTCTTTCTGAAGCCATGTCCTTTGCAGTGTTATCCAACGTCATGCCCCAAGTCTCATTTATTTGGAGCCTTTTTGCATACGTTTTATTTCATTTCATATTTAATTAACCAATGATGATAATAATTTTAACCGTTAGCCTTGAATATGGCTATGGCCTTTGCCGTGACACTTTTTAATGGCTAAAGTTTGGGTGTTGACATGGTCTGCAGTTAATTATCCCTCAGTAGCTTCAAGTGAACAACAATTGCATGCAATCAAATATTCAATGACATTAGAATTAAAATTACAATTTTGTGCAAGACAATTTACATCCAAGCTCAAACTTCATTCATGATCCGTGAATAATGAGCTTGTTAGTCTTTCCTAAATAAAGCTGTGATGGGACTGCCCCAAGACACCAAAATTTGGTGAGCCAGAAGAGAAAATTAATGGAATTCTCTATATCTAAGATGAAATAAAATTTCTTGTAGCTTCTTCACTCAATGTTCAAATCCCTTTAAGTTTACCAACCAGCCCTGTCAAGGAGGTCCACTTCTCAATTGCAGAGGCTGAAGACACAAAGGCAATTTTGGACGACTCCACATCATTCTGAGCAACTGCCAAAAGCATCAATATTAAGAGTTAGTGTGTATGCTTGAAGAAATCTCAGAGCTATATTTTGAGGAAGACATTACATATCTATATCCCTAGCCTATTTTATTGGCAAATGCTACTATGCACAAATGTGTGCGCGAGCACACACTTAAGAAAGTTTATGAGGATAATATATTTGCAAGGTTACATATAGACTATTTTTTATTGTGTTTGGATTTCATTTTAAAACGGTTTAAAAATACGTTTGAGTCAATTCAACATCTTCTGTTGAGCATTTTGACAAATGTGATTTTAAATAAACTTGGTAGTTGATATGTATAATTGATTTAGTTGAAATTGAGTTTCAAATGAAATTATTATTTTGTATATTTTTTATAAACAAGAGAAGGTCTAAAATTGAAATCCAGACACACTTGATTTTCCAGGTGTTAACCATCTATATCAAGAGAATGCCTAACATTGAACAAGATGTCTGAATATGAACATATTCTCTGCGTTGTATGAAGTTTAATTCCTAATTGAATGAAACACACCTGATGAAACCAATGAAGCAAGTGAAGAATTGAATGTGTCCACCTCAGACTTCTCTTCAGGACTGGAACTCAGCTGTTAAGAAGCAGACCAAATAGAGATTAAAGAGTGTGTTTCAAGTTTCAACGACGATGGTATCTCAGGCATGAGTTTTGGATTTGAATTTTCCACTTGAAAATGATACTAAAGGCACCAGTTTCCTCCATTTTGAAATTCAGACTCTAATGCTACTATAAGAGCATTTATGTATCAGGGTCAAAATTTAGTGCCAATTATTGCTATTGACTAAGAGATTATATACTGATGTTATTATCCATATTATTGCAAAGAAATTAATAACAGACAACTTTCTTTTTTGTCTAACTTTTGATATGAAATTATTATTTAAGATTTCATAACAAAAGGGTTCACAGTGAATGCATTTAAGTGCATGTTTGAATTGACATGAGTTCCATAGAACCGCGGTGTCACTGTGATTCCTTCAAACTCACTCTGATTCCAAACATACACAATGAAACTAGATATACCTTATTCAAAGCTATATTGGCTTTTTGCACCCAATCAGCATCCTTGCCTTTCCCTAATACAGAACCAGCTGAAGTTAGATCATTTTTTTCAATTGCTTGACCAACTTCACTCAATTTGTACACCAAGTCTTGAAGATACCCTGCAATTATTTTCCCTTCATTAGTACAAAAAAGGGAAAAAACTGTCCCTGCTGAAGTTGAGAACTCAGCAAAAAAACTGGTGTTTTGAGTTTTTTCATGAAGGAACTTGAGCAAACAATAACATGAACTAGGAAATAGAACTTCATGAGAGGAAAACCAAAAAAATGAATTCTATATCTCATTATGAGATTACCATTGTTGGGAGAAGAAAAGTGAACTCAATGTGACCAAATCAAACAATAACTATATCACTTTATTCCCGCACACAAGTAACTAGTGCCTTTAAGATGCAGTGAATAAACAACTTTATTTTGAAATATAAGGCTATACTCAATTCCTTATGGTAAATAAAGGATAATGTGAAATATATCAGCTCAGCATGATGGATTGAATTATTGTTCAAGAGCTATCTCTAAACTCGTTGATGATCTGATCTAACTGAAGCAAGCAGTTCAATTAATATATGTAAAATAATCACATAATTGAATACATCAAAGAATGTACTTTTAATGCCGTGTTGGTATAATAAAAAAGTTTTAAACTTGGCATCCAGAGTTGTTGTCATGCAAGTGTAGCAAGCACAGCATATAATATAATTAAGGGAAATGTTAACCGGTGCCCCTGGCCCCGGGGCACTGGTTAAGGATACTAAAAGAAGAAGTTATATATAGTAGTTTATTCCATTGAAAATCGTGTAATCAATCCATAAAAAATCAAAAAAGTTTCCTTTTTAATCTATAACTTCCTTTTTTGGTATTCTTAACCAGTGTCCTGGGGCACCGGTGCGGTTAGCATGACCCTATAATTAATAGTAAACGAGACACCAATACAAAATGAGATGATACTAATATTCATTGCAGTAATAGTATTGCGTTAAAATGATTCAAGGGCCACCTACCTATCCATGCATCAAGCCCAAAGAGTGTTGGGCGTGAAGGGGGTTGGGAAAAACCCAAGTCCCCCATCATGGATGGGATTATTGTTCAAGAAAGTTTTAAACTTAGCATCCAAAGTTGTTGTCATCAAAGTGTAGCAAGCACATCATATAATATAGTAAATAGTAAATAGTAAATGAGAGCCAGGAAAACTAAACTTATTGCAGTAATAGTCTGAGCTAGGAAAACTAAACTTATTGCAGTAATAGTCTTGCATTAAAACTAAACTTATTGCAGTAATAGTCTTGCATTAAAACTAAACTTAAACAATATCTAGGAAAAATTCAATTGAACAAACCAATATTTGCACTTTATGAGACCTTTTTATTTTTATCAGAAACCCTCATGAATTAAGCTCAATTAGACCCTCAAATTTATATGTATTATGGTGAATAAAATCATTCAATTTAAGGAATTAACATAAAAAATATATTTCATATCAAATAATGCAGATTACCTGTTTCTTTGGTGGAGGAACTAATGACACCTTGTTTCTCAAGTCTCTTCTTTCTATCTTTCTTTACTTTTTCCAAAAGTTCAACATCATCATCTGCTTCAAGTATTGCAGCATTAACATCAAACAAATCCTTACCACTCAAAGAAAGGACCAAACTGGTCACAAAACCTATAGATATGTCTCTTTTGGTCATACTTAGTGCTGGTTGATTAACTACTTTGCAAGGAGTTAATTGTCTTTTCACATTGCATTTGATAGGGTTGTAAGCATATGTTGGTGTTACTAATGAAGATTGTGATGAAGATGCTAGATGGAAGGAGTTTGCTGTTGAGAGGAAATTTGATGCCATGTCTTCTTTTTTTCTCTCTCTCTCTCTTGTTTTGTTTATTTTTTGGCGCATGAAAATTTAGAAGACATGGAACATTTGGAGGATAAGGTTCTTGTTGGATTCTGTTATCTCATCCAGTCAATTTTTAGATCGCAAAGGGTATTTTAGTCATTGAAAATTGACCAACATGGTGGCACAGTTTCTTCCAGATTCCAATTGAGTTAAAGGTTGCACATTTTTTATGGTACAAGGCATGTTGCATTTTTATCCCTGGGCCATCTAATAAAGACTTTTGTTCATCGGTATTAATCTAATATTCACTCACTCCCTTCCAAAATGAATAATTTAGTTGATAGTTTCACATATTTATAAGAGAAAGTTGGGTTAATAAAAGTTGATTTATATAATAAACTAGGCTCTTCACACGCTACCTATATGATGGCGCCATCTCCCGTACGCGGGTTGCATGGGTCTCGCACGGTACATGATGTTTGTAGAATCAATGGTAGCCATAGGATTTAATATAAATTAATGAGTGGTTCTGATTGAAAGCTAATGTTATCCGTTAAGTTTTATATTGTGGGCCCTGTTTTTTATATTATATACGATTGGTTACTAATAAAAACTATAATTTCTAATAACAATACAATGAAGGGTGTTTTAGGAAATGTTGCAAAAACATTTACAATCCTTCTCAACATGGACCATGGTGAGTTTACTCAAATTAACAGCCAAAATCATCTCTTCCCTTTCTCACAGATATTGAATCTCTACCCCTTAATGTTACTTTGTCCAAACTTTCAAAATTAACATCACCATCACCATCACCCTCTAAATCCAAACTATTCTCCTTCTTCAATCTCGTTCTTCTCCATCATGTTCCATTTGAGATTGTTTCAAATCTGAGTTTTTTCCTTTCTGCGTTTCTTTAGATAAGAGTTTTTTCCCATTAAAATATAATTGAAATATAATCATGTTTTGCTATGAGTCCAATTAAATCCTATAAATTGTATAAAACAGTAGACAATTAATTTTATTTTAAACAATTGTAGAATTAAATTCTAAATATCACACATATAATTATAAACATTTAATAGGGTTAGTTTGGTTTTTGGTCCTTGCATTTTTTTTTAAAAAAGGCCCTTGCAAAATTCTCTGTCCTTTAAGAAATTCCTTGGCACCACTTTAGAGCTTATTTAGCATGTTTGGTCCAGATGACAGTTGCTGACTGTGCAACTTTTGTCACGTGGCCCTGACGTGCCAATCCAAATAAAGATTTCAGTTTCTTAAACGATAGTTTGTCGAAATAACTTATACCAAATCTTTCAATTTTTGAAATTTAAAGTCCTGCTTCGTTTGTAATTCAATTTGGCCCATGAGTGTCATGGGCTTAAGAATGTGACGCCACATGGCACATCAAAAGACCAAACTAATTGAGTGTCGTATGGCCTAATAGTGTCACGCCACATGACATGGTAAAAGACGGTTGTTTGAAGTTGGTTTTTATTTTATCTTCTATATTATATATAAATAAAATAGGCTTAAAATACATAAGTTTAGACTGATTTTTTCATTACCTATTTTACCCTTTAATAATACTATTTTAAATTTTAATTAAAAAATAAATCTCATTAAAATAGAAAATATCCCACTACAATAGGAACAATATCATATATGAAGGGGATTGCGATTTTGGGTTGAATTTTTTATAATTCTAATTATACCATTAAACAAACTTTTCTATTAATATTATATTGTTAGTGATATTAAAAATGATAAGGATTTATATTATATTTATTAAATTGTCAAAAAAATAAATTATATTTGTTAAATTATCGTTGTTATTGAAAAATATAAATGTGATTTTTTAGGTTTTTAACAATTTGAAAGTCATAAATATTTATACTTTTTTTAAGGAAATATTTATACTTATAATTTTAAACAAAATTACAATTTCATATAAAATACCCTTTCACAATTTCATATAAAAAGAGTGGAAAGACATCGTTTACAATAACAAAAATAGTAAAAATGAAATAATTCTTCATAAATCTATACTATATATAAAGAAAGCTATATCTCTTTCAGTTCTTTTGGGCTAGTTTTTCTTTCCAAAAATGCCCTCAATATTCAATACAAATAACACATGTAACAAATAGATAAGAATAAATTTAAATATTAAAATAAAAGTGTAACAAACTACATAAGTGTATCTATACATACTTTTTTCAATAACTTTTTCTATAATAAAGATTATTCCCTTAAACAACTTTTTCTAAAATAAAGATTGTTGTCGGTGTCATTAAAAAAAAGAATTTAGATAATATTTTTTTGTTATATCGTTGGTTTCATTGAAATCGATAATTATGGTTAGTTTGATTTGTTATAATTTGAAAGCAACAAAAAAATATTTTTACTTTTAATCAAAATAAAAATTTCATAAAAAAACATCGTTCATAATTTTCAAAGTTAGCGCAATAAAAAGAACGGAAAAACGGGTACGTAAGTGCCCATCTTTTCACTAGTAATCAATCAATACTTTGTGTGTATGTATAAAGTAAGGCTTTTTATGTCACATGTCCCTTCCACATTCATTCTCAATATTTTTATTATTTTTTCTATTTTTTAAAACCAATTTGACATAAATATCCCATTAGAATAGTTTATTTTTTATTTATTTATTTTTTCGTATTCAATATTTTTGTCATTTTCTCATTCGTTTTGAATATTTTTTATTTTTTAATAATATTTATTTTAATTTGATATAAATATACCAATGTACAATTTTTTTAAAATGTTTTTATAGTATTATGTTTTTTATTTAAATAAATTTATTATTTTTTGAATTTTTTAAATATTTTTATTTTTATTTTTTATGTAGCATATATATCTCAACAAACTAAATATATTATATATTTTTCATTAGTTTTTGTTATATCTTATCATTTAAAATCCAATTTTTATAATTGCTTAAATTATATGTTACTTCTTTTTATTTATCTTTTAGTATCATACTCCAATTCAAACTTTAACTATAAATCTAGGTTCCTTTTGTTATTTTTCCATTTTTTTATATTTTAATGTCAATGTATAATATATGCAAGGAGAACCTCGGATACCACCAAAGAAAAAACTACATATATGATACATTTTTCCTTTCTTTTAACGGTTTTTGTTATATTTTATCTTTAAAACCTAATTTTTTAAATTGCTTAAATTATTTGCTATTTTTTTATCTTTTAGCATCATATGTCAATTCAAATTTTAACTACTCGCGTATTTTTAGGACTATAAAATTAAGATTTAAGGGATATTTGTTAAACAACTACTCACATAATTTTAGTACAAGTAGAATTACACCTTTGAAATCAACCTTTCTCGTTCTCCAGGTTTGACAAATATCACTACTATAAAAAAATTTCATACACTTTTTCATATACTATTGATTTTTTAATTTTTTTTGCAGAAACTTTATTAACATTATTCACACTCTAAATATAAAATATGGAGACTCAAGGTTAGGATCATTAGAATTTGAAGAATGCCGAATTTAAAAGAGATCACATATATTTAATCAATGTGATTTTTATGGATGATAGAGCATGCATCAAAATTTCTTCTTCATGAACTTTTACTAACATGATTTCACATTAACTTAATTATTTTTCTATGCTAATATCTATTTAATTTTGTTGTCAGTGATATTATAGGGGATCAAAATTCAATGCACTGTGTGAAGCGGCAATGTTATAAAATATGTTATTATAAAAAATAATATCAATCTTTGTTGATTGATGTAATATGTTATGAGATAAAAAGTATCTTAACATCTAATATCAGCCATAAATTTAAACCAACTTCCAATGAATATATAATATTTTATAAAACTATAATTATTGCGAAGCCGTATATTTTTTTAAGGAGTTAATTTATATGTCTTTTGTCTATTCATTCGTTATACTTTATTTTAGGTAACCATGATATAGGTTCACAAATTCCACCATCATTAGAGATGACTAATCTCCATCAGGAATTAGTGGGGCACAGGAGGTGGTTCTTCTCTTTCGATCGATTATTTTCCTCATACGCATGAGCCACGAAACAAACCCATGACAACATGTTTAAAGAGATCCAAAACTCTTACCACTTGGACTAATTCATTATTGATTTTGTTACACATTTTATTCCTGCATTGGGCATTAATCTCAACATTTATATTTATTTTTAAAATATTATTATAATTGTAAATTTAAATAAATTCAATTTAATATACTTACACGTGTCTACGTGCACACAAACTTATACTCTGGGGTAACTTCGGGACTCTAAACTAGTTAATTAATTAATTAACTTTATTACTTTTTTTTTTATATTAAAAAGAAGAATGAAAAACAAAAAAAATCAAACTTTAAGAAATTCATCTTCTTCGCCCGCACTCTGCAAATGGGTTCTACAACCCGGACTGCGACCCGACTTGATCTTTACTTACATGCAAGATTTTACTCAGATTTTTAGGATATAAGATCATTAGACAACAATTAAGAGAAACCCTCAATCAATTTCAAGAAAAAACACATAAATTATTGATGGGATATAAAGCTTGGGGAACTAACTTTCATTGTGAACGGGGCATCTTCCTATTTCATTCTCTCCTTTCCCAATAAAATCCAAACAAAGGGTTCACTAAATTAGATTGGAATTCGTTCCACTTCTTCCCTTTCACAATTTCATTCGGTTTAAATTTTTTGAGAAGAAAGTAGTAAATGATGAATTACATCTAATTGTGTTGTCCATCAACGTTATTGGGTTCCCAAATTTGAGATTCATTGTATCTTCAAATCTTTGGGATGAATTTGTGTGTTTTTTTTCCTTTTCTTCTGTCTGGGTTCATATGAACATGACGATGAAGTTATTAACAAGAAGGATTTTGCATAATATAATAGATCTAGAGTGAAAAGCCCGAGTCTCAAAAACAAGATATGACTTTTTGTTATGAAAATCCCAAACTGACCTTATAATTTGGAAAGGACAGATAATTATTACTAAAATACATTTTACCCACTCCAGTAGGTAACATGAAGTACAAAACTCGTGACTCCAGGTAATTAAACATCTCGTACGGCACGTGACCACACATAAGATGGAAACTTCCCTCCAAATTAACTTGTGTCACTCTTTTATGCACACCCGAGCATTAATGGAAACCACCTTCCTCCACCCACTTCTCAGTTAGAGGGATCTTGCCAAATGGGAATCAATGACTTAGTAACACAATCTTTCAAGGAATTGGTAGAATGTCATTAACATACAAAGAATCACAAACAAATGACTCAATGATGCATAACTACAAGATACAACTATGACCAATGGGTGCGGATAATATAATATATGAGCCCACCTTATTGGATAAATATGATATATGTGCTTTCTCTATATTCGTGTGTGATATTATTTAAGATGATAATACACATATTTTGAAGTATCCACGAGTATTCTACATATCCATCGATAACATTTTAAGAAAATGTTTTTTCTTAAAAAGAAAAATTAGAAACACCTAAAATTTTACAACAAAAGTTCAACATATTCATTTTCTTCATTTTACCAAAATATAATAAAATTCAGACATTACAATAACAATATTCATACATTTCACTTCTAGCAAAAAATTGGAAGGTAATCACATTTAACAAAAATAAAGTTCGTTGATTAAAAAAAAGGCTTAATAGCAGTTTTAGCCCCCTAACTTTTCCAAAGTTGCGATTTTGACCCCCTAAAAAAAACTACAAAACCGCCCCCTAAGTTTTGCACATGTGGCAGTTTTTGCCCCAAGGCCAATTTTGACTCGGTCTACGCTGACGTGACACCCTAAGTGAGGTGCCACGTGTTATTTTATTTATTATTTTTTTGCCTTGGGGGACAAAACTGCTACAGTTGCAAAACTTAAGGGACAGTTTTGTAGTTTTTTTCTTAGGGGGTCAAAATCGCAACTTCATAAAAGTTATGGGGCGAAAGCTGCTATTAAGCCTAAAAAAACATATATAAAGGATAATATTAGTGGTTTGTTTTAGAGGAGAATTGAAGCTTCACATAAAAATAGTGTATAATATTAGGTTTTCTTATTGAAGTTGAAAGGATGGTAAAATTACATATGTAATTTAATTAGTTTAATAGCGGATACAAATATATGTGGATGCAGATACCAACAAATCTGCATCCGCATGCATTTATTAAATAACAAATAGTTATAATGTGAGAGTTAACTTAAAATCAGGTTCTGGAGAAATCGTGCCACGATAGAGAAGCAACGTGCCACGATTGTTGAACAAGATCCTGAAGCAAGTCATTGGAAAATTCGTGCCACGATGGAATCGTAACGTGGCACGATGGGACGCTGAAGGAAATAACATAAACGTATTTTCAGTGAAGATTTATTCCATATTTTAAGGGTTACTTTTACTATAAATATAAGCCTTGTATCAGATGAAAAAGTGTGTAGAAAAACAGGGTTTAGAAGCCAACAAACAAACTAGGGTTTATAGAGAATTCTCTTGACAACAAACACTAGGGTTGAGATTGTTTTGATTCACCTTGAACAAGACACTGTTAGGATTGGTCACAGGAAGAGATTGGGACTTGGGTAGAATTAGGTTTGAAGACTGATTCTTCTAGCCCTCGATATCTCTTTGTAAAGAAACTCATATCATTATAGTGGAACAGAGAGCTGCTCTCTGCCTCCAGAGTAGGTCATCATTAGACCGAACTGGGTAAACAGATTCTTGTGTTCTCCTTCTTCCTTTATCTCTTGCTGTTTATTTTTGCTTGAATTAAATTGTCACCTACTTGATTTGATTGCTTGGTTTTAATTTGCTCCACGCATCAAGTTTTTTATTGGCGTGGTTTTCACTACGAATTCACAACATATAATATTTGTTAAATTTATTCATGGATAATCATTAAGGTATATGTCCCATGTTCGTGGTGGACATTATCCACGTTTATGGATTTTTTTTTTGTCATTCATATTTCTAATACATTATTTGGGTTCCTAAAACTCAATTGTTTATTCTAAAAAAAAAAAAGTATAGTTTCACTCATCTACTCGAAAATTGAAATTATGTTCATTTCAAAACATTTTTTTTATATAAAGTGACGCTCGTTTTGAAATGGAGAAAGTGTTATTTTCTTCTCCATCTACTTGCATCTATAAGGATGGAATATTTTAATTTCAATCTTCATTACCAATAAACCGTTTGAGTTCCTAAAACAACATTGTTTGGATATATTCTCAAGAAGAATATGCCCTTTTCTTTTTTAGAACTCAATTGTTTGGATATATTCAAAAGAAAAATATGGTCTCACTTGTCCACTCAAATATGTTGTAGATACATCTTTTAATTGCATTGGAAATTGAAAATCACGTTCATTTTAAAACAATTTTTTTTTGTTAAAGTTCACTTATTTGAAACAGAGATAATATTATTTTCTTCTCTAACTCTATATTTATAAAAGGATGAGTTATTTTAATTTCAATCTTCATTTTCAATACAATTTTTGGGTTCCTACACCTCAATTTCTTGAGTATATTCTCAAGAATATTTTTTCACTAATCCGCTCAAATGTGTTGTGGAGATGTCATTTAAGTGCATTGGAAATTAAAAATGACATTCATTTTAGAATAATTTTTTCTTAAAATGACACTTATTTTAAAACGGAAGGAACACTATTTTCTTCTCTGTAACTTTATATTATAAGGATGAGTTATTGTAATTTCAATACTCTTTTTCTATACATATTTTGGGTTCCTAAAACTCAATCGTTTGGATATATTCTCAATAATAATATGGTTTCACCCATGCACTTAAATATTTTGTAGGCACGTCTTTTAATTTCATTGATAATTGAAATGGCGTTCATTTCAAAATAATGCTATGTTAAAGTGACACTCATTTTAAAATAGAGAAATTATTATTTTATCATCCACCTCTATATTTTTAAGGATGGATTATGTCAATTTCAATCTTCGTTCCCAATACACCTTTTGGGTTCATAAAACTCAATTGTTTGGATATATTCTCAAAAAGAATATGCCTTGTGTGTTCATGAAACTCGGCTGTTTGGATATATTCCCAAGAAAAATATGGTTTCACTAATCAACTTAAATGTGTTGTAGGGAGTATTTTAATTGCATTGTAAATTACATATGATGTTATGTTTGAAAACTTTTTTCCTTTTAATTAAATCGACACATATTATACAGCGGAGAGAATATTATTATCTTTTCTACCTCTCTATATTTATTTATAAGGATGAGTTGTTTTAATTTCAATCTTCATTCCCAATACACCTCATAAAACTTCGTTGTTTGAATATATTCTCAAAAAAGAATATGCCTTTTGTGTTTGTTTAGATATATTCTCAAGCAAAATATGGTTTCATTGATCAACTTAAATGTGTTGTGGATAGTCTTTTAAGTGCATTGTAAATTAAAAATAATGCGTATTTTGAAACATTTTTTTGATAAAGTGAAACTTATTTTAAAACATATAGAATATTATTATCTTCTATCCCTCTATATATTTATAAGGATGAGATCTCTTAATTCCAATCTTCATTCCAATAAACATTTTGGAAATTGAAAATGACATTCATTTTAAAATAATCTTTTTGTTAGTGACATTCATTTTAAAAAGAAAGGAGTATTATTTTCTTCTTTGTCACTTTATATTAATAAAGATGGGTTATTTTAAATTCAATTTTCTTTGCAATATATATTTTTTTGGTTCTTGAAACTCAACTGTTTGGTTATATTCCCAAGAATATGGTTTCACTCGTCCACTCAAATGTTTTATAGAGACGTCATTTAATTTCATTGAAAATTGAAATGGTGTTCATTTTGATTTTTTTTTGCAACACCATAAACCCCAATAAAAATATAATATAAAATTCATTAATTTGTAAAGAGATTCACGATGATTTCAAAATAGAGTGTACAAATTTCTTTTTAAAAATAGGCTTAGTACTTGACATCCGCACTTACACAAAATAGTTACCAGAGAATACTATTTAAATATAAAATTAAACACCAAACTAAAAGACATGATTATAACTGGTCTAAAGGATGAGTAGTGAAAAAAAAATACATAGCAATTACCTAGATATTGAAATAAATAAACATTAAAAAAAAAAATTGTTACAAAGGCTAACAAAAACAAGAAAACAACAAGAAAAAGGGAAGCAAACATGGAGCTAAGCTCTCAAATAAACATTACAAATTGAGCATGCATAATATATATTAATTATCAGCAGGTTCTA
>Ga0315914_1000257_pt1 | contig 58382 bp, 27 predicted proteins | sample MpolenodulesMG_FD_203920 | JGI IMG/M metagenome (GOLD analysis project Ga0315914, IMG submission 203920) | Medicago polymorpha root nodule microbial communities from Los Angeles, California, United States - elongated nodules | ecosystem: Host-associated > Plants > Roots > Nodule | place: USA...
CCCAAACTTAAATTTTTTTTTTTTTTTTTTTTTTTTTTTTTTTTATAAATGAAATGTAGGTCCCTTTATTTTTAAAATCAGTTTTTTCCCTAAATTTCACTTTTTTCTTTCTTAATTTTCACCCGTCATCCCTTTTTTGGTAAGTTTTGTAAATATAACCTATTTATTAATGTCGTGGCAAAGCTTACATAGTGACACTAAATATCTATGCAAGAGAAAAAGTGTTTAATAATATTGTCACGTTTCTTCTTAAAAAATTAAAAAAAACATTGTCACGTCATTAATGAATGTGTCACATTAATAAAAATGACCCAAAATGAAATGAGATACGAAAATTTAGAGACAAAAATTGAAATTGAGGACAAAAAAAAAAAATTAAAATTGAAGGATACAAATTTACTTTTTTTAAATAGAGGAAAAATGCATTTAAACTAACACCTAAAACACTGAGCTTAAAACAATAAGTGAACACTCAATTTCGTCCTTTCTCATTCACAATTTTCCAACGTTACAATTGAAAACTCATAGTAGTTATTTCTCTCATCAAGGGAAAAATTAGTTTCTAATTGATTATAACAAAGAACTTAATTTGTCTTCGATATGAAAATATCCTAGAATATTTGGGATTTGTGGAGTGTTACGCACACTCTTTGTTTATGACTCTCCTTACATGATCTGACATTTTGAAAAGAAAAATGAGTATTTTAACTTTTTTTTTTGCTTGTGTTATATAAGTTACTTTCTTCGATCACATTTATAAGCAAAAATCAATTTTTATATACATTGAATAATTAATGTATCTGACCTATAAATATGATTGTATACATTAATTATTCAATGTATCTAAAAAAAATGTTTTTTGTTTATAAATGTGATCGGAGAGATATATTTTTGTTATCTCATGAGTTGTTTGTCATATAGTTGTTCAAATAAAATAAAATGGATTCCCAAACAAAGAGTGAGATCCACTTTATTGTTTTGTAACGTACAAATTTGTGCTCATTTTAGTGAAGTGGTGTGGTCTTCTTCATCTTCCAATCCAACCAACCAAGCACAAATCGAAAACCCATTTTGACAACATCTTTCAAGATCCCTATTTTTCACTTCCACCTTCCATTCACAGACTTTGAAATGGAGGCACTTCAATTTGAAGGGCCGCTTCACTTTGACAGACTAGAGGAGCTTTCATTGGAGAGCCTTTCAACCATACATGTTGAGTCAGAGTTCGCCAAAAGAGAAAAGGAACTATCTTTCAAAGCCAAAATAGCTCAAGAAAGATACCAAGATCTCTTCAAAGAACTCAAAATAATTGGCTCAACTTATGGTAAAACCATTGAACTTTTAACAAAGAAAAACAATGAATTGCAGGTTCAAGTCAAGAAATTGAAGGGTGTTGATGATGATGATGATGATGGTAGTAGCTATGACTATGACTACGGCTACGAACTTGATGTGTTAAGAACAAAGAATGTTGAATTAGAGGAAACTGTGAAGAAGAATTTGGCAACTATAAGCGAGCTGAGGAAAGAAAACGGAAAATTGAAAGATGAGAAACGCGGGGTTGAGAGATTGCTCCAGTCTGTGGACACGAAGTTCAGGGGACTGCATGAAAGAGTAGCGATGTTGGAGGATGATACTGAACGTTTGATGAGTGTAGATTCCTCTGAAGATGAAGAGGGTGTTGATGATTGTGAGCTCAGAAATGACACTGTGGAGGGTTTGTCCTCTTCCTTGCAAGGTGAGTCTCCATCTCTGGAATGTGCATAGGTTTTTAATATGATTATGATTTATGCCCCACAATTAGTGTTTGTGTTGTGGGTCTGTTTGGTATGAGATAATTTTGAGCTTATAACTTATGTCTTATAAGCTCATTTGATTAAAAAATGTCTCTTTCGTAACCATCACTTTCTCATGAGCTTATGGTTTGTTTTTATTAGCTAATAGTGTTTTTTGATAAGTAGCAAATAGCTTAAAGCTTATGGCTTAGCATTATTTATCTCAATTTTACCCCTATAATCTTATTTGAAAAAAATTAAATATTCATTAAATATATCACTTTTATGTCATTTCATATTTATAAGTCAGTTACGTTCAACCGCTAATTTTATCAAAGACTACAAATTAAAAGTAGCTAATTTATCAGCTATTAGATATTCACTATAAGTTCATCCTCTATAAGCTAGCTTATCAGTTAAATGCTATTTTTTACCAAACAGAGCATAAATGTCTTTACACTAGAATGTGGATTGACACTCATCCAAGCTAATGAAACCTTGGATTTGCTGGTTCATTCAGCTGTTGATTTGAATATCTGTGATCATATTGATAAGGGTAAATTGGGCGACATCTAAGGGTTGATAAGTTTATAACTTTATAAAATGGCACTGATGAACCAGTCTAATTATGTAGCAATTACTTGAAGACCATTTTGTGAATGGCATCTAATATGGTAGAATAGAAGTTCTGGCGAAAGCCAAACATTAATTGAGTGCAAACAGATAATAGTATGGAAGAGAAATTGCACAATTTGATGATGACCCATTGTGGAAGTGGTTCCTTGTTATTGGTGTATTGTGATCACTGTTTTAGATTCGGTTGTTGGGGTATATACCTCCTATCTTGACCTTCAGTAAGTGCAATGCAAGACGGTTCCTTATCGTGCTATACAGTTGTGGTAGACAGGTAGTAATGTCCTAAATCAGAGTACATTCAAAGGATTGACCAATTCAAATATACAGTCAATTAGGCTTATAATAGTTCTTTTTATCTTCACTCACAAAAATTCTTTTAAGAGTTTCTTAGTGACTAGCGCAGATAAGTTAATTTTCTTCATTGCATAACCTAAAACATCATAGGAATTATCTGTTCGGAAAACCCGAGTTTGATTTTTAGGTGGAACAGTTCTTGGCCAGGCTTTACTTAGTTACTTACCTCTTGACCGAGCTCCGGGTTACTAGGACTCCTTCCCCTGAAAATCGGAGTTAGCACCAAAAAAATAAATATACAACATCATAGGTATTTCTTTTAGAGACAAATGTTTGTTGTTAGCATATTATTAGAGGAGGGGAAAATGTTAACGGCAGAGATCAAACCTTGAACCTCCTTCGACGTCCCAAACCTTTAACCACTCCCAACCCTTTAACCACTGGGCTACACCTTCGGGAACGCATCATAGGTATATTATCTTGCTATTAAGTGATTTAGCCTCATATCCCTTGGGTTCAGCCAAAGCTTTGTGTCAAGGAAAGCAAAAGACATAAAGTAGAATATCAGTGTTTCTTTATACTGTCTTTGCTTGACCATATTGTATGACTTAATTTGTGTTAGTTCATAAAAGTTATTATTAGCTTCTGAAATCCATATTATTACAGCTTCATACTCTTCTTCTTGTAAACTTTGACATCTTGAAAATTCTCATCAATGTCATTGCCTTATGGTGCTTATTTACTAGTTTAATGAACTTCATGTCTGCAGGCAAATCTATAAAGCAGAAAAGAGGAAAAGGGAGCTTGGTCAAGCAAGCAGGGGGGGAAGTTATGTTGAAGAAAAGTAAAGGCTGTTGAGAGACAATGGAGTTTGCTCTGGTTTTGATTCTTGATATGCGAGGCTAGAATCTACTATATTATGTATAAAGGTACTATGATGCTATCTTGTATCATTTTGTTGTACACTTGTACTGAGAAGGATTTGGTTTTGTTGATGTCTACTATAATCTCTTAACAGTCGAAATCATTTTAGATAATTAATGAAAGAGATTGAGATTGATATACATGTATGGGACCATCTGAAGGTCTTGCGGACATCTTTGTATTTTAATTTGAAGATTTCACTGTCTATCTGATTAACTTTGTTCAAGAACTCATCACTCAAATAAAGCATCCATCAAAATTTAGTGAACTTAAAGGTAGCATGGTATAAAAACTTGTCAATCAAAATGATTGAAACTAACCCAGCAGTGAATTTATCAATTATGAAATTATTGTTCACCTAAAAGGTTGTTACTTGTTGCATCTTATATCTTCTTGAAGTGATGCAATCCCAATGAGTGACGAAATAAACAAATTCGTTGTCTCAAATGCAAATACCAAGCTCTGGTCAGTCTGGCCTTCTGAAGAAGAAAAACAAGTCACCCTCTGGGGAGATTCAATTCAAGTTGAAAGACAACTAAGATAAGAACAAACATGCTGGCAATAAACCGATAAATTATTTTTTCCGGTGATTTTTCGTTCCCTTGTTTCCCTGAGACAAAGTAATCCTGCATCTTGGATTTGCAGTTGGCATATCTTTCCCGCTAGTGCATAATTTGAAGTGCTAAATCTCATCTTAAAAGGAAAGTCATCTTAAAAGAGGATGAAAAGGAAGAAATAGAGATCTATTGAAAGCACAAGAAAATACTCATTATAGAAGAATATCTAAAATTGAAGGAACTGATTGCATTATTCATTTATTCTATTTCATTCCTTGTTACTTGACGATTGGGTTACACACATTTTTCAATAAGTAATCAATATGCAGGTGTTGTTTATTCGTCTGTGTAAGCAGCATACATAGTCTCCGTAGAAGCTCACATGATTGCTTCACTTGTAACCATCCATCCAGAATCAGGTCCCTGTCAACAAACTCTTGGCTAAAGTTGTACTCCTGTTTAATTTTATTGATCCTGCCCAAACACAAAACTCTCAATATGGTTTGAAATGAACATTTACACTACTGAGATCCAAGAGGTGTGGACACTCACAAAAGACACAAAGATACAACAAAATTTAAAGTCCTGTTAGAATTTGAAATTATAATCAAACACATATTAGACATGAACACGACTAGTCTTTTCAAGTTTCATGTTTCAGAGCAGATGACCAATGTGTTTATTGGATACAGTAACCTAACAATGTATTTCAGTTAATGAGCTAAACCATAAATTAAACTGATATATGGTTGGTACCTTCTCTATATTTTTCAAGATATACTAAGTGGCAAAATTCAAATATGCTAACCTGAGTTGTATAATGTCAACTTGAAGAAACAAATTAACAGATTTAGTAATGCCGAAGAATAAAAGAATGATTAGGAGTACTATGAGAATGAGGAAAAAATATATTTGAACACAATCCAGATAAATTGTCATTTTTTATCGGCACTTTGGCAACCTAACCTTTCACTATTTTTTGAAACAAGCAGACTTTTACGTATTACAAATCATATTTACAAAATGAAGTAAACATCAAATAAGAATGAAGTGAATTAATTTATTGATACACATCCATGCATTGATATAGTGAAGTAAAATAAAAGCCAACTAGTATATCCAGACCATGGCCAACGTGAAGAATGGCAAAGGTAATTATCTAACCTTTACATTGAAGAGAACACTACCATCAGAAACCTGTTCACCCACTGTAACTTGTAGCCCGCGTACATAGCCAGATGATGGTGCCTTTACAACATGCTAGAGAAAAGGCAAAACAGTGTTGGTCATAACTTTCTAAATAGATAAACAGAGAGAAATTTACAACATCTACAAAGAAGCCATACCTCCATCTTCATCGCTTCTAATACTAACACGGGTTGTCCCACCTCTACTCTAGTCTCGTTCTTCACTAGAACCTTAACCACCAAGCCTGCCATGGGTGCCACAACAGCTCCTCGAGGAATGCCAGATGATTCGGATTTTGGTTTATGTTGGGATTCCTCATCCTCAGACAACTTGAGGCCTATTTTCTCTTTGAAATAATGATGAAAGGACCCTTGCCAAATATGAATATGCTTCATTTGCTCCTGAATCCCAAGGGAAGGAAATCAATAGCATATCAAGAATTTTATGTTTGACAAGAAAGAGAATTCGGCAGCAATTTTGTTTTACTAAATCAATCTACATACACTCCAAAATCATCTACGCAAAGGAAGGCGAAATACCTTCGAGTATACAGCAAGGTTAACATCGTTGATTACACCATCAGCTTCAACTCTAAAATCATGATCTTTTATATATGTTGCTTTAACTTCTAAACCAGGACTTCCATTTTCATCTGTCTGGAAGTATACAATACCATCTTTAGTCAACTATTAGAGAATTTGTTGCACAATAAAATGTGGAAAAAATTACTGTTTCATGTTAGGAGATACCTCAATCAGGTACCTCCCATCAGGCAGGTAAGTGATGGTAAGCTTCAAGATATTTGAACTACCGCTATCATACTCATTATCCCACTCAAGTTTTATTGTACGCTTGGCTTGATGATGGACTCTGAAAGGCGGTGAATTATACCATATAGGGTGTAAGCTGCTGCCACCTGAACATAGTGGCAGATGTAAATACCCAAACAAAAATAACTCAGAACATTAAATAACAGGAATGAAACAATACCAGGGGGGTTTCTAGCTGATACGAAATGTTCTTTCTCAACGAGACATGCAGCTACAAGGGATGCACTGCGCCTAGCAGCTTCATATGCTTCTTTGGCAGACTCTGAATTTGTAGCATCCACAAAGAGATCTTCCTTGTAATTATCAATAAAATGAGTCTCCACATTGCCATTTTCAAATGCCCAGTGATTAGCGAGCTTTAGAAGAAAGTTGACATTAGTTGGTAGACCTGCAACCTGTGCAAGAATATATTAGAAGTTTACACATGGAGCATGATTTCTAAAAGATGGAATGCTGCTAGAAATATAGTTTTTTTTTTTGAAGAACTAGAAATATAGTTTATTTAAGATTACTTGAATTTCTTTCTTCTATGGGAACTGGTCGGAAATGCCCACCTTTCTTACATGCCTAGTACTATTCCACCCTACATTGTCAACCCTTGGCCCCAAAGATAACAAAGACAGGGACTAACAAAGGACAAGTTGTATGACATCTCAACACGAGAAAGCAGAGATTTTACTAACTAAGCCTCACTCATAATCAGGATTACATCAAATTACCTATAGCAAGATCAACACAAAAATTCAAGTATACCTGAAAATTTGTCAAACTATCCTTCAGTTTGACCAATGCTGCAGCACGATTTTCTCCCTGCACTACAAGCTTAGCAATCATTGGATCATAGTGCATGCTAACAGCATCTCCTTCTTTAACCCCAGTATCCACCCGGACTGCCAAGATAGTAAATTTTCAGTTAGTAAAAAAAGAAAGTATCTTGGAGTTTCATGTTCTTCCAACAGCAGAAAATAGGATAAATTTTCGGATTGACCATAAATTAATTACTAGGATAACTTTGCACAACTGACCCCCTGATGAGACTGGAACGTGATAATGATGCAGTACTCCAGTTGCTGGAAGAAATCCTTTTGGAACATTTTCAGCATAGATTCGAGCTTCAAAAGCATGACCTGCTCCACAACATAGAATTATAATATAGATAAACTTCAAAGTATAGGCATAACAGACAGAATTTCACACACATTCTCACAATAGTATAATAAAAATAAATAATTAACAAGCTCAACTGATGACTTATACAACATCCTATATGATCTCATTTTCAGAAAACCGGTTCTTTCTGTCATTTTTAAGTAAGTTTCAGAGGATGCCGCTGAGAAGACTTTCCAGCAATTAGTCATAAATACTAAATAGTAAGAATTTTTTTTCCCAAGCAAAGTATTTGTCAAAATTTAGGAGGGATACTAATACTCGACTTCCAAGCACCCCACTAACAGAAAATTTTGTTCTAAAACTGATGTTTTGATTGTTTTCTCTTTTGTATCTATTAGGTTTTTATATTGGGCCTAACTCATCCTTACAAAACCGGCTTGTAAGGTGAGGGGTGCCACTCTTTATAGACTCTTATCAATAGTCCTATCTTTTCTATGTGAGACTTGGGTTTTTCCCAATAGTATCTCGGGAGAACCTAACCAAATTTAGAATATACTTCACTCAACCACAGATCTGTAGAACTGTCAACTTTAGTTCATTAAGTTTTTAATATGGAATTAAGCAAAGTCAACCTAAAAAGTCCCTCACCCACACACTAAAAGAAAAGAGACGGGAAAAACTGAATCACCTAATATTGGTATTTGTGATTGACTCAGTGGAAGAGGATCTCCATTCGCAACATGTATTTGCCATTCAACAAGATCTTGACCAACAATCATCTCTGTGACAGGATGCTCAACCTGTACTAACATGCCCCCGTGTTATAATTAGGTAAGCCACAATTCTAGGACAAAATGACAGTAAATATCAATCCAGGCACCTGAAGACGGGTATTCATCTCCATAAAGTAAAACTGGCCAGAGACTGTATCAACTATAAACTCCACTGTCCCAGCATTGTAATAGTTAACTGCCTTCAGCCATCAGAAAGAAACAAGAAATCAGTAAATGGCTATCGAATATAATGAAGATCTTCAAACCACATGAAGTTAAGAGATAAGCAAAAGGAAAATGATAAAAGGAAACCGCACCTTATTACTCAAAAATATTTTAATAAAGACTACTTGTTATTATTTACTGTTTAAAATTAAATAAGGAAAGACATGTGCATGAGTTTAGCACAACAAAAACCACATAACCATACATGATGCTCAACAACAAGCAGAAAAATTAAAGCATAAAAATTAAAGCCAAACATTATCATAAAGCTGCCAAAGAATCAGTTATTATGGCAAACAGAACTAAACAGAAACCTAAAAGTAGCACTGAAATGACTGAATGAAACCAAATCAGAAGCAATGACTACAAGGGTGCGGAGCCTCGGTCCCAGTCCAAATTAGGTAGTTCTCCCTCTACCCCCTCATGCCACACTAACCTCCTTTCGTCACACTTTTCTTCTTTCTTAACACACCCTCTACACTTTACTAGGCTTCTAACTTTGCTTACTTCTGAAATACAGGTCCTAAAAGATACCATATAACTATTTATAAATCGTTAACTAGTTAACTGAATAAATAAATTCATTGAGAGGTAGATAGTAAATACTATACATGTATGTATTACATAAATAAATAAACATTATTGCTAAAACTTAATATGGGACTTCCTTGTTAAAAAATTTAAGCATAGAATTTTAATATTCTGCGATGTTCTCATCTTAAGCATTGAAAGCATAGAAAAGAAACTAATCCAGTCATGAATACACCTTATCTAAAAGTTTTCATTCTTGAAAGAAGTCAAAGAACCAACAACTTCAGATTCTTTAGAGATTAATGAAGCAATTACAAGTGGCTGAGAAAATACTGATTAGCCTTTTGAAACGAAAGGACCTTACCTTTGCTGCAGAAACAGCCGCTTGACCCAAGTGTGCACGAAACTCTGCAGAAATGTTTGGCTGCAAATGTGTAACTACAAGTTCACAACTCCAGTAAAACTTTTAAAAACTAATATTTAGGCTGTTGAATGCAAGTCTTACTGCTGGAGCTTCTTCAATTATTTTTTGGTGTCTTCTCTGCACACTGCAGTCTCTTTCATTTAAATGCAGAACATTCCCATGCTTATCCCCAAATATCTACGATTTCAAACAGAAAAGAATCTTTTATAACTTATGAGCCCATGTCCAAGACAAATGGAGATTTTTGTATTAATGGTCACTATTTGAATTCCATTGTTCCTGTTAAGTTCTGAAGAACTGAAAAAAAGGCCTAGGACTATAATATGAGACACTATATATTTTTCAGAAGAAAAGTAAGCAGCAAATGAAGCTTCTTGGAAAAATGGTAGCAGGATGAGTGATAAAAGCAATATAATTACTTGGACTTCTATGTGCCTCGGTTGAGTAATATACTTCTCCAGCAAAATTGTGTTGACACCGAAAGAAGCAGCTGCTTCACGTTGTGCTGCAAGGAATGATTCAGCAAATTCATCTGGAGTGTGCACAATCCTCATACCCTACATTATTCACATTGTACAAAATTTCAATAGAATGAAACTGTAACCTCATGAACAACAAGGATTGTCTTTATTGATCTCTTTCTTATCTGTTTTGACAATAAAAGAAATGTGCAATTCTTAGAACAGATTTTCAACTCTCAGACATGTAGGAACCTAAAGTGTAGCCACACATTACAATAACGATACTCATCATGCTATAACCAATGAATGAAGACAGGATAAATAAGGTTGACAGAATCATAACAGCACCATGAAATCAGCAATCCAAGAAGAGAACATAGAACTAGGTGAAACCCTACAATGAATTGGACTAAACGCACAAGGCAAAGAATTTTCCAAAATGGCCAAACTGCCCAAACACATTCATTCAGTACTATGATAATCATTCATCCAGGTCAGAGAATAAATTGAATCAAAGGATCATGAAAGGGAGCAAGTATATGAAGGTAGCACTAGGAAGCACCTTTCCTCCTCCTCCATGAGTTGGCTTTATGAGGACCGGATACCCAATTTGATCTGCCTCCAACTTCATTTTATCAATATCTTGTTCATCTCCATGATACCCAGGCACAAGCGGCACCCCTGCAGCCCCCATTATTCTCTTCGATGCACTGATTAATTCATTCCAGAAAATAAAGATCAGCAATAATGCCTCACACAGACACAAACACGTAGACCTCCGAATAATTTAAAAAGATGAAAGTGATTGTAACCATATATATTGATGTCATATACCAGACACGTGACTAAAATTGATAGAAGCCATGAAAGAGACATAATATACACAAACTATAAAATGAAATTATATTGACACCGGGAAAGTGTTTTTACTTCAGTACAACTGTTTTACATCACTTATATAGAGATCAAGTGATTAACTAACTAATAACAAACTACTATATTTGGTTCCACTTTTGGAGGTGCTATAACCGATTTTGACACTTGATTGGATATTTGTCAGTAGGATATGTAGCTTAAAACTCCAAACACGATTTTTACACTCAAATTTATTGTTCAGCTTATATGTATCCTGTGGCGGATCCAATTATAAGACATTGGGGGCTCAAGCCCCCACAAGCGAATAAGATTTTCTTACTACTACTATTATTTTTTTTAAGCCCCTGTAAAACTTACTAGGTTCACCATCACTCAACTAATATTTAGAGGTTAGATTTTCTACTTTAATAAACTAATTTATGTATTATGTAAAAGTTCTAAATAATTTTTTGAAAAATGCTAACAAGTGCTCTTATGCATCGTTAAGTTACACTAACTAACTATTGACTAATAACATCTCTGATATGAAGTGTGGATGCTACATAGATAGATATTTGTAACTAACAACACATTGCATTTCACTTCCAAGTGCAAGATAATGAATCAATGAGAAATGCTAGCAACACACATTCTAACACACACTTATCAACACACTCTCTTTGATCGGTTAATATTCACATGGGACCCACATGATTTGGTAGGTCCAATGTGAATTTTAACCAATCAAAGGAAGTGTGTTGAAAAGTGTGTGTTCCTAGCATTCCTCATGAATCAATAATACCTCTTGTCACCCATATCTCGAATCGCAGACGCCGGAGGTCCAATGAAAGCAATCCCATTATCTTCACAAAGCTGAGCAAAATCAGCACTCTCCGACAAAAATCCATATCCAGGATGAATAGCCTAATCAATCAATCATCACAATCACAAAACTAACCGAATTGAAGTTGAAAATCTCAACAATCAGTACCTACCTGAGCACCAGAACGCAAAGCAGCATCGAGAATGGAAGAAGAGTTGAGGTAACTGAGACGAGGTGGCGGAGGACCGATGCGAATGGCTTCATCGGAAGATGCGACGTGGAGGGAGTTTCTATCGGCGTCGCTGTAAACAGCGACGGTGCGAATTCCGAGTCTCTTAGCGGTTCTGGTGATTCTGCATGCTATTTCGCCTCTGTTTGCTATTAGAATTTTTTCTATTCGTTCTTTTTTCTTTGGTTCCGATGAGAAGTCACGTGCACGCACGTGATGGTTTGAGTGTGTGAGGTTGATTTTGTTCTTGGTAGTAGCATTTCGACGGAATAGTAAGAGGAAAGAAGCCATGTTCTGTTAGTATTATTTCATAGTCGTTGAAGAAATGAGTGAATATATGAATATGAATATGAATATGGATTTTGATTTATTTTAGGACACTGAATCTGACTAAGTGTTTTGATCATTGACGCAACTCAACTCAATGTCGTGTTGATGATAACTGTGATGAGTTGTAATGTAATATTTTATGTAATCTTACATGGATAAGGACGATATATTGCCAAATCATGTGAATGAAAGATGCAAAAATGGAGGAAAAAGGGAAAATGTGAGAGAAAAAAAAACTGAACTTAGAGGTAATAAAAAAAAAAAGTGAAAATTTCACCCAGGAAAAAAAATGTTAAAAGAATTTAAGAGTGGGTTTGGATAAAGTGATTTAGAATTTTGAGCAATTTAAATGAATTGTGTTTATTTATAAATGTTTTTGTTTGGATAGAGTAATAAAATATTTCATTTTGGAATACTTTTATAAATTTAATATTTTTGGGGCAAATTAAAAAATAAGAGTCAATTTGCAATTTTTGAATTTTTTGAGGGGTCAATTTATTAATTTTTGTAAATTTTGAAGGTCAATCTTAAAAATATCGGAGCCAATTTGTAACTTTCTAAAAATTTATATGGATTAATATGAAAATTTTGAAAATTATGAGGACCAAATTATAAAAGTTATTTGAAATTCATAACATTTAGGTGTTATTTAAAATTCTTTAAATTTAACTTGGATAAATGTACTTTATAAATTTCCATCATTTTAAATGTTATTTAATTTAATCATCCAAACAATTGAAATTTACCTAAAAATATTTAAATTTTCTTAAAAAAATTACATTATCTCAAAATATTGCATCCAGACACACTCTAAAGATAGATATGAAAATTAGAAGAGATAAATAGGTGAAACATAAAGATTATTAGATTGATTTGATACTATTATTTTTCAACAAATTTCATCTATAAAATCTAAACTTATTTCAACGAAATTGTTTTAAAATTCATCATTACTCATTTTCAACTATTTCACACTTAATATCCAACTAAATATTCCTAACATTTAGGTGTTATTTGAATTTAGTTGATTATTCCTAGACCGCAAGCATGGTAAACAACTATATATTGTGATTAGTATAATTTTTCCTGTTTTAGAAAAATTTAGGTGGGTTAGATTCTATGAGTTTATCAGAAAATGAGCACACATTAAGGTACAGTGAGTGGTAACATAGATATTTATATATCATTTATTAAAGAGGTTTCTGCGATGACAACGAAAGTTGTATATCTTGCAAATGAGTCAACTTCGTACATAATAAAAATGATGAGTGGTTATTTAAAAAATAAGAAATATTAGCTTTATTATTTGTTTTTCATTATTTAAAGTATTGGATTGGATTGGATAATCATTCCCTGTTCTCTTTGGTCATTTGCTTAATAAGCATACAGTCAGAGCTAATCCTTCTCATGTTGTGTCTTTTGTTTAAATGTCGTTTTAGGGGGGGTGTAATGCCTACTTGAAACAGGCCTGAAATTATTGGGCTTTATTTGAGAAGGTCCATTTATTGAAGCAGCTACTATACAGCAGTACAATTCAACGGGGCCATTACTTTTCCCACCCTTACGAGCTTCTCGCACGCCCTATTCGAATTTTAAAATCCGAAATATTTCAACGTGTTTTTGAAAGTTTTATGGGGTTTTTATGCAATGCGGATTCTAAAATCTGAACAGCATAGGGCGTGTGAGAAACTCAAGATGGAAAAAGAAACAGTCATTCAACGGAAGGTGCTCGTATTCTTGTATTATTACTTGCTTCTTTGGAGATTTCAGCAGGTGGTATGAGTTGCAGTCTTAAAAATGAATATATCAATTATCTATTCATTCATTAGATAAAAGGCTTATATGCATTTCTTGTTCAAATATCACTATTTTACGATTTTTGACTAAACTTTTTTAAGCGATTTTGACCTCTTATAGTTTTTCTTTTGTAATTTTATCGTTCCCACCATTTTTTTTTTTCAAATTTATGCTAAAGTTACATATTGATTGTTACTTTTAAGGAAAGCGATAGTACCTTATTTTGCCTTTTTTTTTTATTTAGAAAAAAAAAAAAACATGCTAGCTATAGAACTTTGGTACGTCAATTGAGGTTACCTCAGCATAAATTTGGTGAGACACTACCAAGTATGGTGAAGAATTTAAGTAGTATAAATTTTTAAATAATTTCCAATTGAGTTCTTAAATTAGTAACTTTAAAGACATAATAAAAATTATTTGAAAGATGATGGTTTAAGTAAAAAAATTATCCATAATAACTAAGTTTTATAGTCATTACGGACTGGCAATTATCAATCATAATTTGCTCAAACTTTACTCCGAAAGTTGGCACAATTTTTTTTACTCAAAACATTTTCCTCTTACAAACGTGGCGTATAAAGGAACTATTGCAACAAGAAGAAATTATATACGTGACGGATTAGAGAGGGAAAGGATATAAAGTCATGCACATGGAGTGGTACCGTTGAAGGAACATAAAACAGTTGTTGGAAATGCATGGCCCACTATAATGTCCATAGCAAATAATCATGTTTGAACATCACAACATGATAAGAATAAAGGATTCGATGAGCTTTCTGCTTTTGTTATCTTCCACGTTTGGGAATAGAGATAGAGACATCATATCTTCCTCCCATTGCACTATGGACAACATGTACACTATATAATGTCTTGAAAATTTGGCATGACATGACGATTATACAGTCCCTCCATCCCTATCCCTAGTAATAATGAAACAAACAATTAGTTATTCAAGTTTGTATCTATCTTCCTCGGATTCATATAAGGAGGACCCCCAAGGATAACAATTCTTTATGTATGGTAGTAAAATACTTGTTTGAAAAATCTTTTCAATGATGATAAATTAGCTTATAGTATATCCGATGCATGTACCACGGTTGGATAAAATATGTTGATTGAAAAAACAAAAGCATGGTGTAATGTTTATTATATAGTTGATGGAGTAGAATGCAAACTAGAGTCACTTTGATAGAAGTTCCAAAAGATTAATGGGTTTCTAATCTTTTCTCATTGTCATCATTATCAATTGTTATGATGATACGATGAGTATGACGTTTTGTTTTTACTTTGACCTTAATGGACATGGCTTGCATGGTACTCCTTTGTACTACAATGAGTAACATTTATAAATTAAGAAACGACCATAAATGTTTTTATTTTTTTATCAAATTAATTACATCAATATATTCATTATTATTATTATCATAAAAACATATTAACTTGAGATTGATATTACAAATTAAAGAGTATACTTGAATATCATCAACAAAAGAATAGAGTATAATTAAAAAAAAATTGATTATCCATTGAAAATGACACTGATTTTAAGATTTTTACTTTTATTTTTATAAATGTATCACACATAATAGTAGAGATCGTTAATAAAAAGTCAACAACAAATATACATTTATCCATCAAACTATTTACTTTTTACTCATTCATGCTTCAATCCGGTGGCTTCTAGGGCATACAACATTGTCGTATCTTGTTTGGTTAGAGATCAATCTTCAGAATTTGATTATTGAGTTTTATGAAACATAATCAGAAATTGTCATTATATTTTTCTCTATTTTTCTTTTTTTAATCGCAATTATAAATGTTCATTATAGCAAGTGGCCAAGTTTGTGTCTCTACCATTGTTCACCATTGATGATAAGATTAACCCTTCTTAAGCCAATGTAATCTAGGTTATCAAAGATCATTCACGATTAGATATGAAATATTGTGGAACCATTAGCCGAGAGGATTAATAAGGGATTGTCATATATGACCTTATGGCATATACAAGTGTTCTTGCTGAGATATGTGAGGGGTCTTCTCCACAAAGGAATAAGTGATGTCTCCAAAAACACTGAGTATCTATGGGTGGAATGACAAAGTGCAAGTATATATTATTTAAGTTATATTATAAAAAGATATCGATATCACATGGACTATGGTGACTATAGCTTCCTAGAGCTTTCCGGTAAATAACTTGTTTGTAGGAAAATAAAAAAAATCATATTTGGCACAACAATAAAATAAAGATAAATGGTTGGAAAAACAATTAAAAAGACTTAAAAGTTCTCCAAGGTAAAAGTGTGGTTTAAACAATGAATTAGTTATGACAGAGCTTCACTATGATATATAGAGTTATAGTTTGCTATGGCTTCCTAGCAACCTGGTGGCCTTTGGGGTCTCTTGACACTACCATCATGTTAAACATGGGAGGACACACCTGTCGAAGTACAATCACAGTATTTAACATGCAACATTACTAGGTTAGTCATCAACAACTCTCCATCTTGGGAGAGGCTAAGTCGTGACCTATGACAAGACTCCTAGATAGATTTTGGCGCATCTATAGGTTCTTCCAAGATCTGGTTTAAGTTCAAGTAGTCTGCCTTGTTCCAGTCACCTCTCGATACTTAGGGACGTAACTCATATCAAACAAATATTTTCCATTCATATACCCTCTCGGTTTCAGTGAACTATGTCACTAAAAATAAAAGTGATCAAGTTTTACTTTCAATGATTTTGAGTTAAAATAGTTTGTTTGAAAGAAGCACAAAAATATAACTTTATAAATCTTAAGAGAAGAATATCATAACCTCACTATGTCTAAACCATAAGAAGAGGTTTAGCTCATGATGAACTTAACTACAAAGATGAAGATGAAATGAAACATAAATGAAAACATGAAAAGTTAATATAGAGTTATTGAAAGATTACACTCTAACTAGGAAAGAGGTGAGCTTAAGGCATCACCTAAGTAATCCTAACACTAAGAACTAGCACTCATGCTCATATATGAAGAAGATGAGATTGAGTGAGAACTCTAGTGGTTGCTAACCATAATTGGAACTTGACCGCTCAATTCACAAGGTAAAATTCATGACCATTGGCACTAACATGTGGTTGTCCTTTTATAGTACAAGGTCAACCACTAGAAGTTGTACCCTTTGGTCATTTCTCCTATGAGTTGTCTGATGTAAGATTTTTACATGTCATAAAACTATTTACACGTAAGTATAATAGGATCGTTTCCACAGGGAGTTGCGTATATCTTAAGCATTTTAACGTCATTTATCATATTAAGTGTTTGGGTACAAATTGTTTGTTTGTGTAAAACTATTTTTAACTATTCGATATAAAAGTAAAACGAGACAAGATAGAGCTCTGTCGCTTGGAGTCAGAGACATCAACCAAGCGTAACAGCTGCAATCTCTCGATCAAATAACGGATTCTAGCTTTTTAAACGACATTATCACAATCACTCGACAATATCATTCGTGTCCAAATGATATCGTTATTTCTAAGGGACCGTTTAGATGTCGATTTCCCAAACATTTAAACGATCACAAAGTCGATTGGATTGTTTAATCGACAATTTCCCAACCTATTAAACAACCCAAAAGCATTAAGTGCTAGATTAAAAGTGATTATCAAATATTAACATCTATGTCTAGAATGAAAACTTAAGATAGATTGTTATTCTATTTCTTAGATCCAAAAGTATTTGTCAATATCATTTTGCATCTCAATAAAGCATTAAACACAAGAATAACAACAATATTGAATAAATAAGCTAGAACCATATATTAAAAGATCAAGAGTTACATAATAGGTTGTTTGAATACCTCAAAACCCACAAGGGTAGATGTAGCTGCATATGTCTATGATAGCTTTGCAAAGGATGAAGAAAAGATGAAGATTCCATGCCTAGATTCATGATGTCTCAATAAATCTTGGGTTGAATCTACTCCTAACTACCTTGCTTTGTGTTTCTCTCTCTAGAAAAGCTTTAACCTCTTTTTAAAAACCAGAAAAATGTAATAGAAAATGTAATGGAATGGCTAGAAAGAGAGAAGAAAGCTATTTGTTTGGGCAGAATTCGTGTCTGCACGCTTAAGCGTCCTACGTTCGCTTAAGCGTGCTACTAGAATATCTTTTGTTGGCCAATTGGGAGCAGCCACGTGTGCCTTATCCACTTGCAACCTGATGAAGTTCGCTTGCGCGTGCGGGAAGCGTGCAGATCTGGGCTCTCGACATTGTGTACGCTTACGCGTACAACTGTCGCTTAAGCGTGCAAGATGAATCTTTGATGAGCGTACCACAAGCGTACTGATAGCGTACATGAAGATTGGTCACTGAAACTTGCAAGCTTAAACGTGCTGCTTGAATCTGGAAAGCGTGCAAGAAGCGTCCTGTAAGCGTACAGGAAGTTGCTCACGACATTGTCTAAGATTAAGCATGTTGAGGACGCTTAAGCGTACTGACTTTGGTTCATGAACTTCTTTCTTGTTCCTTGCTTGTCATTTCCTGCATAAGAGGGGTGAAATTAGGCATGTATAAATGGTAAAATAACATAATTTGGTAGCTTTTCCTTAGATAATTTGCATAACAAGTCACTAAAATGCCTAGATTAACACATAAAATATGTTACTTTTGAGCACTTATCATTGTCCTTGTCTTATCATTTCAGCATTATGCATATTCTTTATTCCTTGTACTGTCAATCATTGGCACCACCTCAAAAAACTTACTCAGTAAGCAATGATAAGATGGGTCCCATGAGTTCGTACTATTGTACGAACCGGTTGGAGATCTGATGTGCTACATCTTCTTGTATCTTCAGCGATGCATCTTCAGCTTCACGATGTAGCTTCCGAGATCTCCAGTGTAATTCCCCACCTTGTTCCATCAAACATCCAAACAAGCATTACTAGTTCAAAATGATTAAATAACACTAAAAACTAATTAAAACATAAAATATTAAATAGCCACTTATTAGATGCTTTAGGCCATGCAATTACTCAACTTATCATAGATTATGCAGGATAAGTGCAATGCCATGTGATAACCTACAATTTTGTCGGTTATCAATAAGCTAGAAATTGCCAATCGGGATCGGTCAATAATCTATTGTTTTTCCTTTTTGTCTTTCTTTGATTGTGTCTTTGATAGAGAAATCATACTTTAATTTTGTTAGTTGCGATGAAGAATCATCTCGCAGCTTCGATGCTGACATGTAAGGTTGCTACTATTTCATCTTTAATGTGGTACTTCATCTTTAGATGAACCGTCAAAGAGAGCACTCATAATTCTACCAAAGTGGGTATTCCTATGATGCAAATTATGAAGGGACTTGCAGTCCACTATCATAAATTGTTACTCTATGATTTTCATTGTCTTGCTTTCTTCGAAAGTGACGAGCAACTACACATATCCCATATGGGCGATTGATGGATCTGTTGAAACCTTGTAGGTTTGATCCCACATACGGTATAAGATTTTTGTTTGTCTGAGATAGAACTTGCGAATAAAATCAGAGTACATGATATCACAAGAACACCCATGTGCTCATGAACGAGTTGTTCGTCACCTTCATGTTTGCAGGAAATTGTTAAATCTTCAGGTCTTGTTATCGTCATGGCCACTTGAAAACCTTTATCCTCGCTCTCTTCATTATTTTCTTTAATCATGACCATGGTAATGTTAGTCATCTTTCTTGATCATGGCTAATCAAATCGGTTCTTCCTTTCCATAGTGGAGTCTCTTCATGTGTATTACCTCAATTTTCCTCCTTATATAAGGATTTTGATTGCCTTTTTGAGATCAATGAAATCGTCAATGTTTTGCACATGGAACTTGTGAAACATGTAACACTTACTTTTGTCCACTCACACTTTCTTTAATATGGGTTTTGGGAATTTGATCCATACTTCATTGAATTCTACAATAACGCATTTTGCAAGGATAAACTATTTAAATGAGGGCGAGGAGTCTACTCGCTAAAACGGCCAATGAGTCCTTAATTTTCTTTCTAAGGCTCATCTTTGTTGCATTTTTCTTTATAGTTCCTCTTCGATGACTCAACTTTGGGATCATCTCCTTTTATGGACTTCTGAACCTCCACTACGTAGTTTTTTTTCTCTCTTCATACCTTATGCATGTCCATAATTTGTTCAAGAAATCATTCAAGTTCCTCAACTCATCGACGCCAATTGTTTGGGAAAAGTCGCTTCCACGACGAAGGCCTCTCATCAATGTAATCTTGAAGTGGCTCATTTATACCTTGAAATATAGTTTCTAAGGCTGCAATAATCTTAGGTTGTCACCGCGATGTTGTCAAATGGGAGGTGAAATGTTTGCATAATTATTCTGAAGAGCTGATATATTCTTGGCGAAGGATTTTATATAAGGTCATTGGGCCCTTCCTCAAAGTGGTGGCCAACAACCTGTATTTCATAGCGCCTCAAACATTCATGTAGTCGAGGATTACTTCAATGTTTTTTGATGTACTTACATGGATCAATAGTTCCATCGTATGAGTCCATCAAGGGTGATTTTTCAGTTCTATGAGGATGTGACAATTTTAGATCCTCTAGGTGAATGGTTCTCAGGGGTCATTTATTTGCGTCATCTGGACGGTTAGACATGGAGTAACAATGTTGATGCCCTGATTATTGATGGTGTGTTCACGGGGACCTTTGAGGTTGCACCACATGAGAGAATTGTGGGGACCTAGATCTCTCAACTTTGTGATTGCGGTGAAAGAGTTTCATTTTGGTGGCAGTTTGATCAGACCGAACGTTAGCTATGGGCAACGACTCTTGGTCGCGTCGTTGATCGATGACTTTCCACTTGTCGAAGACACTGATTCTGTTACTCGATAATGCAATTATGTTTCTGGACGACTTATACAAGATTGTTCATGATATACTTCGTTCTTATTACAGATGGTGGCGATGAGACTTCCAACAAAGGTGGTGCTCTTTTATGCTTAGGAGTTTTAATCACAGATGGCAAAACATTCCTTTCCTTCATTAGATTGATGTGTCAAACCATGCTTTTGGGGAATTTTTTTCTCGTCGTTAGCCTTTCTAATGGTATATTTTTGGAAAGTTTTTACCATTGAAAGAAAAAGATGGGGAAACTAAATTCCCACATATGGCAACATTGTTCTTGGTTGATCATAAGAACGACGACTGACAATCTTAAAGTGTTGATTGCAAGTTGAATGTACTTTCAAACACTCTGACGCTCAAGTTAGTAAGAGAGCAAAAGTGAAATGTTTGAGTTAGAATGAATTAGACCCAATAGAACAACAAAAGGTCCCTTTAACAAGTGAGAGCGCAAACCCTCATGAAATCAAGGGAGATGAGCAGCTGTAAAGCGGTTACGGATGGTCCCGTAACCATCGATCGTTAGTCCATTATGGAGGGCATGAGGCAATACAGTTTAATTTACCTGAGGAACAATTCTTGAATGATCACAGGCTCAAATGTATAGTTTTTAGACATTTTAATAAAAATAATTAATGATAAACAATCTTACATATTGAAAGCACAAGATATCTAATCATGTGACCATAATACTACTACTGTTTCATTAGTACGAGTCACACATAAAAATAAATCACCGGCCACAACATTTGATTTTAGTCACGACACCAACAGTGACCAATAATAGTACTATAACGAGCCAAGGACACCAAGTCACTGTCCCGTCATCCCTCTAGCAAAGTCCCATTCCTACCCGTATTTAATTCCCCAAACAAGTGTCATCGATTTTCCTCACATGATTTTCGGTCATGATTTTTTTTAAATAATTTTCCGTCAATTTTTTTTATATTGTCCAAAAACTTTTTGCATCTTGCTAATTTTGAGTTTTTAATTCACATGTTAAAGATCTTAAAATAGAAATTTTACATTAAAAATATAATATTTAACTTGTAAAAAGTTAATTACGATTTTTAACTAATTTTGTTTTACATGGATAAAATTCTACAGGGACTGCTCCAATTTTCTTTTCGCTAATAGTAATGGTAATGAGTGTACGTATCCAACACCATCCCTAATAATCACGGATCAAGCACCGGCCAGATTTGGTAATTGCGGCCATTCTTTAATTTATTGAGTAGTATAGTTTTGACTTTTGAGTTAATACATTAATAATCGAGTCTATTCTTTCTTTTTTTGAAGGAACAGTAGTAGTATTTATAAAAAAAAAATATACTACAAAAAAAAAGTGTCCCTTTTAATGGTAATTCATACATCAATAATTGAGTCTTATAATTTAACTTGATTTGAATTATAATTATAAACTATACATAAATATATAATGAAATTAAAATTGGCCAAGAAAGTAGAAACTTAAAAGATAAGTGACTCGTAAATTAGTCTAAATTTTTTTGATAAATAAAGTTAGTCTAAGCTTTTATTTTAGAGAAAAATTAGTCTAAGGTTGAAAGTTCTTACATAATATAATAATGGATGATAAATCATAGATGTTTTTTTTGTCAAAAAATGTTTTAATTTTGACTCAATAAATGAAGGATGTTAAATAGAAGAAAATTAAGTATTAATTAATTGATTAAATGAAGAAAATAAATTATTTTATCTAATAAAGTACTTAAATAAACTGTTATAAAAAATTGTCCCTAAATATAATTGTTTTTTTTTACAAAAATAAAGAGAAATTGTTGTTGATAGGAAAATATTCTTATATGAATATTTTGGATTCAATCTAGCAAGCACATATTATATGAAATTGTACATGTCTTTTACTTATGAATAGAGCATGTTATAAGGATACACAAGTTAGAATTACTGCCATTTTTTGGACTTGGACTCTAAAATAGATGAGTCAAGTCCAACTAATACAATTACTGCCATTTGGACAAATTGATGTATCAGTAAATATTATTAATGCATTTGGACTTGAAACTAATGCATTTAAAACGCTTGAAGTCTATCTTCAATAAATATTTATATTTTCAATGCACATGTTTAAGGAAAAATACTCGTAAAATATCTTACATGATCTCATAATAAATTTCATTTTTGCATTTTTTTTCATTTATTTTAAAATAATTATCACTTTAAAATACCAACATACATTAACTTTTTCTATTAATATACTTTTTATTTTCTAAATTTTACTCTTTTACTCTGTTTAACAATTATACCAACTACAATTAATAACGATGTTTTTAGTAAATAATATATTAATGTTATCATTAAAATCAATTCAATGAATCACTTCCTTAAAAACCGCACATAACCCAATTACAACATTTAATCTTAGATGGATGGAATAGTAAGAAGTAACCTAATCAACCATGGATGATTGTATCTAATGGAAGAGATCAACCTTTCTACATTGTGACGAATCATTTTTTAAATTTTGATTAAAAAATATTTACACTTGGAAATCGACAATACTTCAAATATACACCGGTCCTATTTATAATACAAATTTAGGTTTACAAAAGTTCATATTTCTAGTTAAAAAAATTGGACCAGATTCATATGGAACATATACAATTTTTTTTGAGGGACATGAAACATATACAATTATTTAAGTGATGATACATATGAAAAATGAAATAAAGAAAGAGCCTAACCAACACAAAACAAAACACACCTGATACATTCACCTAAAATAGAAGAGTCCAAGTCCAACTAATACAATTACTGCCATTTTTTCTAAACTGAAAATTCAAGCGTTTTAAATACTTTGAATTTGACTTGTAACCTTTATCTAATCTTTAATACCAATGACAAATAGTATTAATTAAAATGATAATTAAAGAAGGTTTAATATTACCATAATTCATCAGTTTAATATAGCACCAATCCACCACCCACTATTTTGAAGCCAAATGTCTCTTCGCTGGTGAGGGGACAAAGTGCCACCAACCCAGCTAACCAAAATCAAAAGCCAAAGAAAAAACAAAAAATAAAAAAACATCACACAGCATAGAGAAAGTGAGTTACACACAGACAGACAACATTGTGTACTGTGTTTTTGCACAACTCACGGAGATCTAACTAACATGGGATGGCACAAAATTTCATCATCATCAAAAATCATTAAATTAAAATGAAACAAAGAAGAACAAAATAAAAGGAGCTTAACTTTGTTCATAGCCGCCATAAAATTTTGATTATTTTTTACTTTCATTTTGGTGAGTAAAATCATATCTCAATTATGTTTTTTTTTGTTACTCAATTCAGTTTAATTCAATTATCTTTCTACTTAACTTTGATCTTAAGTTTTTTATTTGAATTTTAAGTTTAATCAATTTGATTTGATTGATCATGTAGTTTTTTATTTGATACATATTGATCATGTATTTCAGTTCAGTTATATGGTTGATATGTGATCATGTGATATATCCTCAATTTATCAGTATTTCTTGTTCCAATTTGAGAACTGATTATTGATTTGTATTCTTCTCATGCTTGAAAACTAAGCTGTTATTGTTGATTTACAGAAGTATGATGGGTTATTTATTGATTTTATTACAAAATTATGATAGTATTGATTTTGTCATTTTCTATTGTATTTATTGGATGATCAGGTAGTTTGTATTCATTTCAGCATATCAGAAATTTGTTCATTCAGTTTTGGAATCAGAGAAAGAAAATCCAAGTTCAACCAATCAGGTATGTTTTTTGTTCTCCTTCAGATCAATCAATTTGAGAAAATAAAAATTCATCAATTTGATTTATCTAAAACTGAACAATTTGTAATCCTTTTATTTTGTTTGTTCCAATGAATACACACAGAAGCAGAAACTGTGATGACTTGGTTGACTTTGTAGTCAAAAGCATATGAAGGTTTTGCCTCTTCATGTCTTTCAAGGATTAATAAAGTACTTAGAACAATAGAACAGAAAGTGGTGATGGCGACGGCGACTCGGTCTCATGCAGATTCTAGGAGAATGTATTCTTGGTGGTGGGATAGCCACATAAGTCCTAAGAACTCAAAATGGCTCCAAGAAAATCTTACAGGTAATGCTTCCTATCTTTCTGGCTTTGGTACTGGTAGTAGCTTTGTTTAACATATGAACACGGTTATTTTTCATGACTTGACACCTTCATGGTTTGAGGCTCGTTTGCATCATTTATTGATGTTGTCTTATCCGCAGTATAGGAGAAATTAATTGCATTGCATAAAAAAAGTATAGGATAAATTAATGTTTTTACATTAAACTACAAAGGAAGTTTAGTTGAGCTTAATTTCTTTTGTTGATGAGTTTAGTAACTACTGAGATTGCTATGATGCCTTAAAAGTTATTCTGTGGAAGTATTGTTTTTTCGCTAAAAAATTTTAGAGTATTGAAATGGACAATAGATGCATATTTCATCAATGTCTGGCTGGCACAATGATGTAATATGATTTAAATCTGTTTCAGTTTCACTTTAGAATGTTCTTCTGGTTATAGGAAGCACTCAAGCTGAGACTTTATTAAGCCGGTTTATGGATTTTTATAGAAGCATTTTTTTCAAAACTACAAGTGTGTTTTTACGTATATTTCTGAATCATCTTCTTTATTTTGTATCTTGTTCAAAATTCTTTTCCTTTTATAACTATAGATTTTGAAGTGTGTGGTGACATGATTTATTTGGTTTTAGAAAATTTCAGTTGTTTCCTTTAGGGACATGCTACATGCACTTCTAGTTTGTATTATATGAGTTATTGGCTTAATTACCGAGAAAGATATGACCATATTTATTTTTTATGATAATCCATCCTCTGAACTTATCTCAACGATATCTTGTGATGCACAGATATGGATGTCAAGGTGAAGCAAATGATTAAGCTCATTGAAGAAGATGCAGATTCCTTTGCCAGGAGAGCGGAAATGTACTATAAAAAGCGCCCAGAGCTTATGAAAATGGTTGAAGAGTTTTATAGGGCATACCGCGCATTGGCTGAGAGATATGATCATGCAACTGGAGTGATCCGTCATGCTCATCGGACCATGGCTGAAGCATTTCCTAATCAAATCCCTGTGATGATCACAGACGATTTACCAATGGTTACTTCCATGGAGACTGAGCCACGTACTCCAGAAACACGCCACCCTTCACGTACATTTCTGGACTCAGATGAATCAGAAAAAGATGCTCATTTTTTCAAAAGAAATGGAGCAGATAGTGAAGAACCTAATTCTGCTTTGAACAAGACAGGTTTAAGACAGCTCAATGATCTCCTCATCCCTCGAGAGCATGCAAGGTTTGAAGGGCATGCTCGAAGGGGGCTCAATTTTTTAGAGACGCATGAGGAGAGTGGTGAGCTAAACAATGGAGGCCGTGGCACTAAGGCTCATGTCTTGTCTGAGTCTGAACGCGTGACAAAAGCCGAAGCAGAAATTTCGGCCTTAAAGAAAGCCCTTGCCAAATTGGAAGATGAAAAGGAAGCTGGTTTGCTTCAGTATCAGCAGAGTTTGGAGAAATTGTCTAATCTTGAATTAGAAGTGTCTTCTGCACAAGAGAATTCTCAAAGAGTCGATGAACGAGCAAGCAAAGCAGAAGCTGAAGTTCAAGACTTGAAGGAAGCAGTAGTCAAATTACAGGCTGAAAGGGAAGCTACTCTTCTTCAGTACCAGGAATGCTTGGAGAAAATAACCAATCTGGAGAAAAATATTTCTTTTGCTCAGAAGGATGCAGGAGAGTTGAATGAGCGTGCTACTAGAGCTGAAACTGAAGTTGAGTCCTTGAAGCAGGATCTTGTTCGAGTAGAAGCTGAAAAGGAAGCTGCCCTTGTTCAATATAATCAGTGCTTGGAGACATTATCAAAACTGGAGGAGAGATTAAAAGAATCCGAGGAGAAAGTTAGAAGGATTAATGAGCAAGCTAATTTAGCTGAAAATGAAATTGAAGCTTTGAAGTTGGAAGTTACTAAACTTAATGAAGAGAAGGAAGATGCTGCTCTCCGATATCAGCAATGCTTAGAGATAATTTCCAGTCTGGAACATAAACTCTTTTGTGCTGAAGAGGAGGTGCGTAGGTTAAATTCTAAGATAGACGATGAGGTTGAAAAGTTACATAGTTCCGAACAGAAGTGTCTTCTTTTGGAAACATCGAATCACACTCTACAGTCTGAATTACAGTCTTTGGCACACAAGATGGGATCTCAAAGTGAAGAACTGAACGAGAAGCAAAAAGAATTGGGTAAACTTTGGAGTTCCTTACAAGAGGAGAGATTGCGATTCATTGAGGCTGAAACTGCTTTCCAAACTCTTCAGCATTTGCATTCTCAATCTCAGGAAGACCTTAGAGCTCTTGCTGCTGACTTTCACAGTAAAGTGGAAATACTAGGGAATGTTGAATCACGTAAGCAGTCTCTAGAGGATGAAGTGCACAGAGTCAATGAGGAAAACAAAATTCTAAATGAGCTCAAGATTTCTTCATCTTTGTCTATACAAACTTTGCAGGATGAGATATTGAATTTGAAAGAGACAATAGAGAAACTTGAACAGGAGGTTGAGCTGCGACTTAATGAAAGAAATGCTCTTCAGCAAGAAATTTACTGTCTTAAAGAGGAGCTTAATGATATGAATAAAAAACATGAAGCTATGATTGACGAGGTCAGGTCAGCTGATTTAGATCCACAGTGCTTTGGCTCATCGGTGAAACAATTGCAAGACGAGAACTCAAAGCTGAAGGAGACATGTGAGGCTGAAAAAGATGAGAAACTGGCTCTTTTGGTAAAATTGGAAACCATGGAGAAGCTTGTGGAGAAGAATTCTGTTTTAGAGAATTCCATTTCAGACTTGAATGCTGAGTTGGATAGTGTCAGAGGAAAAGTAAATGTGTTGGAAGGAACATGCCAGTCTCTTCTTGTGGAGAAATCAACTCTTGCTGCTGAGAAGGCCACCTTGTTTTCTCAATTACAAGCCACAACTGAAAAGCTTGAGAAGCTCTCGGAAAATAACAACCTTTTGGAAAATTCACTATTTAATGTCAATACTGAACTTGATGTACTAAGAGGAAAGTCAAAGATCTTAGAAGACGCGTGCCAGTTACTTGACCATGAGAAGTCCGATATCTTTTCAGAGAAAGAAGCCTTAGTTTCAGAGTTGAACACCACTCAGCAAATTCTGAAAGATCTTGAAAAACAACACAGTGAATTGGAACTAATGCATTTGGAACTAAAAGGAGAAAGGGAGTCGTCACTTAAAAAGGTAGAAGAGCTACTGGTTTCTCTATATTCCCAAAGGGAAGAGCATTGCAGAGTTTTGAAGTTGAATGAAGATGAAGTGGCCAACAAGGAATTGCAAATTAATATTCTGAAAGAAGATGCAAAGTGCCGGAAACAAGAATATGAGGAGGAACTGGATAGATCTCTAAATGCTCAGATTGAAATTTTCATCTTGCAGAAGTGTATCCAAGATTTGGAGAAAAGGAACTTTTCCCTCCTAGTTGAATGCCAGAGACTTTTGGAGGCGTCCAAAATGTCCGACAAAATTATTTCTAACTTGGAGACAGAAAATATTCAAAAGCAAGATGATGTGGATTCTTTGTCTGGGAAAATTAAAATACTAAGGGTTGGGCTGCATCAGGTGTTGAAAACTCTTGACATTAATGGTGAGAATTTCTTTGAAGATATGCTTGACGAAGACCGAACTCTCCTGAACCATATACATGGAAAACTTAAGGAGAGAAAGAAGTCTTTTGACACGATTTTCAAGGAAAGCCACCACTTGGCCGTTGAGAATTCGGTTCTGATTACATTTCTTGAGCAGTTGAAAATGACTGTAGAAAATCTTGTGATAGAAAAACGAGCACTTGATGAGGAGTCCAAGATACAGTCTAAGCAGTTCATGGCATTGCAAATTGAGTTCCAAAAGGCATTGGAAAAGAATCAGGAGTTGAAGTTGGCCATAAGCAAGGGAGAAGAGAGAATGGAAGGTATGACAACTGAAATAGTTAATCTACGCGAAGAGCTATCAAACTTTGAAAAGATCCACAGCAACTTGCAGGAAAAAAGTTGCACGGTACTTGAAGAGAAAAAATCCTTGATGGGAAGATTTAAAGATCTGAGTGAGGAGAAGGGTAACTTGGAAGAAGAACTTTGTGTCCTGTCCCACGAGACATTCGTTCAATCTAATATTTCTGCGATTTACCAGAATAGTATCTCTGAAAAACTCCAGGAACTTAAACAGCTTGGTCAAGAACTTGATAAGCTCGGTTCAGAAAATAATAACCTTGAGGAGAGATTGAAGATAATGGCACACAAATTAGAAAATGAAGAAATAGAAAATTCTCATCTTAAAGAGTTATTTGTAAAGTCAAATGTTGAATTGAATTTAGTTGAATCTGTCAATGATCAATTGACTTGTCAGATTAGGAATGAAAGGGAAATGTTGTGTCAAAAGGAAAAAGTGCTTTCGGAAGCAGCCAAGACTTTTCATGCTTTACACACTGAGAAAACAGAATTGCAAAGAACGGCGGAAGATCTGAAGATTAGATATGATGATGCCAAGGGGAAACTTGAAGAGCAAGCTAATCAAATTTTCCAATTGTCCTCGGACAAGGACCGTCAAAATGAAGAGCTTGGATGCCTCAGTGAAGTGAACCAGAAATTGGAGTCTGAAATGAAGTGCCTACACCAAGAACTTGAAGAAACTAAGCTGAGGGAAAAGAAGCTAAGTTATGAAGTACATGAAGGAATAAATGAGATTGAACAATGGGAAACTCAGGCTACAGCACTATATGCTGAACTGCAGGTTTCTGCGGTCAATGAAACGCTATTTGAAGGGAAGGCCTGTGAGCTAGCTGGTACATGCCACGATCTTGAGCACATAAACTGCTCGAAAGACATGGAAAGTGAACAACTGAAAGAATTAGTTGGCAAGTTGGAAGGTGAAAATGGGAGACTGTGTGAGAAATTAGCTGCTTATGTCCCAGCTATCAGTGCTTTGAATGATTGTGTAACATCTCTGGAGGCGCAGACTCTTGGGCATCCAAAACATCATGACTATGAAAAACCTGAGGTATTAATATATTTTTTCAGTATTTGGTTTTGACTTTTCCTTTTATGGTAATGCCAGTTCATTGCTTGATGATTTTGCGACGAAAGTGAAATTAATTTCCTCTTTTTCTACATGTAAACAACTATTATTGCCTTTCTTTATGGACATAATTTGATTTGTTTGTCCTATAATCACCATTTCCAGGTTAAAAATTTGGTGAACCACCAATACATTGAAAATGGTCAACAAATAGATGAAGATCAATCTGTTACGGCACCAGATCCTCTCCTCGACTTCCAAGACCTGCAGAGGAGGATCAATGAAATTTCAATGGCAGTTAAGAATTTTAACGCAAGTTCCAAAGCCAATGTTGAAATGAGAGAGATTCAAGAAGCAAAGGAGATTGAACAGAAAATGGGGAGTTTAAGGCCAGATAATCCTGTAACTGAGATTGAAGTACTTCCAAAAGATATCATGCTTGATCAAATATCTGAATGTTCATCATATGGAGTAAGCAGGGGAGGAACTCTTGAGTCAGATGATCATATGCTTGAGTTGTGGGAAACATCTGATAAAACACCGAAGATGGCCGCAGAACCGGCAGAAGATCATCATCAAAGAAGAGCATCCAAGGAAACATACAACAAACATCCTTCAGGAGATACCTTGGTGGAAAAGGAGTTGGGGGTGGACAAGTTAGAGATCTCAAGAAGAATGTCACGGCCACGTGAAGAAGGCGACAAGAGTAGGGTTTTGGAAAGACTTGATTCTGATGCACAGAAGTTAACGAACCTTCAAATAACCATACAAGATTTGATGAAGAAAGTGGAAACTATTGAGAAGAGTACAAAGGGAAAAAGTGCAGAGTATGATACCGCTAAAGAGCAGCTTGAAGCGTCTCAGGAGACTGTAATGAAGTTGTTCGATGCCAACCGCAAGCTGGTGAAGAATGTAGAAGAGGGTGCACTGTCTTCAGCTGGGAGAGCTTCATCAGAGTCAGATGAGATTGGAAGTGTCAGCAGGAGGAGAGTTTCGGAACAAGCGCAGAGAGGATCAGAAAAAATAGGACAACTTCAGTTGGAGGTTCAAAGACTTCAGTTTCTTCTTTTGAAACTCAATGATGCAAAAGAAAGCAAAGAGAAAACCAAAATGGCTGATCAAAGTCGGAGAGTACGTTTGCGGGATTATCTCTATGGTGCGACAAAAACCAACAACCAAAAGAAGAAGAAAACACCATTTTGTGCATGTGTAAGGCCACCCACTAAGGGTGATTGATTTCTACCATAGTTTCAATTCCATGAGACATTAGCTTTTTTGTTTGTATATTTTCCTTTCTATAGATGCTTTAAGACGATACAAGTCATATTTCGATCCTTCTGTACATGTTTGTGCCTCATGTATTTGCAAGAAGAGGCTAGGATGGAACTTTTTCATTTCTTTTTTTCATATAAAATTTTGAATAATCCCTTCCTCAATTTCTGGTTTAATGCATGTGTGGATATACAGTGGGAGATGTAAACTGTTATTTTCCTCTGATTGGTCACTTGTATCATATCAGACTAGGATTTTTTTCCCACCTAACACTCTTCATCTGGGATTTTTTTCATGATTGGTGATTTATTATGCGAGATATTTTTTTGGTAAGCATGTTATTGGTGCGAAGTATCCAGGGGCGAAGCTATGCATATTAATGCAGTAGCTTTGGCTACCCCATTTTTTTACTTTTAATTGAATAATTTAGCCTATTTTGTAGTTAGCTATCCCAATAAAATATATTTAGCTACCGCAAATGAGTTTATTTGTCAAAAGCTAGTAGAAATAGGAAAATGAAAAAATATTTACTTGTTTGATAGATGTTTTATGTTTTATTTTAAAAATTTTGATCCCATAAACAACTACAAAGAGAACTTTGTTAACAATAAAAATTGTCAAAATAGCACATAAAGTATATATTTTCTTTTTATATATTTGACCACCTCATTAAATAATGGGTAGCTTCGCCGCTGGAAGTATCCACCAACTTTGCATATGACTAATCTCCGCAGGCGAACTTGACCGGTCACCTTTATGAGGTCTCCCCTCTCAACCACATTTTTTCATCCATGAGGCTCAAACCTGAGACCTTGCTTACGAGATTCGAGTCAAGTTCCATTCGGATCCATGTAATGTTGATTATTGTGTAATATTTTATAGTACTTAAAAGATATGTATGTAACTTAATAGTGTTAAGGTTTTTTTTGCACTGTCAGATTTAAACTTGAAAACTTATGATCAGTAACCTTTAATTTTCTCCAGTTCCAGAACCTTTTCAAAGGCCATTTTGAATTCTCATGGTAAATGCTTTGCATTTGAATAGATTAACAAGCATACTGTTGCATAAAAACTCAACAACTTATGTAGGAAATTTCTTCCAACTCCAATTAGGATGCAAATTGAGAAAGTTGAAGACTCATACATCTTTCATTTTCCTATGGCTCTAAATATTTAGTGGCATGATTCACAAACTCTCATGCCACATATTGTAACAGTAGTAATACATAACTGAGAAGAAAAAACTAAGCTTATGAGCTCTTTAATCATGCATTGATATATAGCTCAGACATTGTTCCAACCCTCTGATTCATCTCTTTTGGGATTTGTTTTGCATGCAAAGTTACATGCTCTAACAGCATCTTCCACTGTCAGATAGATCCAATTTCCTCCCACATCCTTTTGGAAGCTGGATTTGTTTAGTTTCTTCATCACCTCACTTCCAGGATTGACCAAAACAAGCTGTAATCATATGAATAAAAAGATTTCAAGGTTTTTAGAAATGCTACAATGAATAAGCTATAAAAGAAATTTGGTTCAGAAAATGACATCAGAGAAATAATTACTTGCTGCTCTCTTCTTTCAGCCATCTTCTTAGTCTCTTCAAGCATACTTATTCCACTTGTATCAATATTTCCAACAGCTGCCAATAAAATTGCACTGTAAGTTAGACTGAAAATTCTAATAACCATGTTTTGATTAATTGCCATATCTCAAAGGCTCATTACTCACCACTCATATCCAGTATAACATAATTCAAACTTGTCTCCCCTGTATCTCTAATTCTGTCTTCCTCTTCATCAATCCACCTTGAGATCCTATGAACAATAACAGTTTTCTTGTGTGTCAAATTATTCTAGGCCAGAAAATTTCACTTGCTAGAGAAAAAAATTCAAATTTTCAGGTATCTCACCTTTCTCTTAAATAGCTAGCATTGGCAAAATAAATTGGTGCATCAATCTTTAGAATTAGAATTCCAGCAACACGGTTTGCATTCGGATAATGCTCAATGTTTCTGTATATAACAGAGTTTGGAATGTTTCCCAAAACAAATGTCCTTGGCCTTGCAACAAATAGCAATAACCGAAGTACTGATATTGCAACCTAAACATGCATAAGAAAACACATTAATTTCATAAACTTGTATATCAGACTGAGAAGTGGGAGAACAAAGAGACTATTGATACATACTGCTATGACTAAGCCAATTTCAACACTGCCAAAGACAACGCCCATATATGCGCTAATGCAGACGAAAAAATCGAATTTGTCAATCTTCCAGAGATGGATGGCTGCTTCATAATCTATAAGTCCAAGCATTGCAGATACAATTATGGCTGCTAGTACCACCAGAGGAGTGTAATAGAACAAAGGTGTCAAGAATAACAGTGTCAACATGACTGCAATTGACATCACAATGTTGGATGCTGCTGTCTTGCATCCAGCATTATAGTTCACAGCCGAACGTGAAAATGGCCCTGAAAGATTTATAATTTTTATACAAAAAACATGTTAGAAATTGATGTACAAAAGTAGTATTGATGCTAAGATTTGGTGATGATGTTTACCTGTTGTGAGGTAGCAAGAGGTGAAAGAACCAACTATGTTCATGGTTCCAATAGCTATCATCTCTTTGTTGCCATCAATATGATAATTTTTATACATTGCAAAGCTTCTTCCCACAGCTATTCCTTCCTGAAAAACATCATCAATATTCAAGTTCCTATTGAAATCTACATTAACTAAATTAGCATATCTAGGACTTTGTCTATTACATATGACATTTAATTGGAAGAAAGGCATTGCATATTCCATTTCATAGATTTGAAAGTATCCTCATGATATAATTAAAAGAATTTTGAATATGATAAGTATTCCATAAGGTGTCAGTTAAATGATAAGAGTTTGACCTTGTAATATCAAATGATGAAATTTAAATTCTCTTGGGGCCGATTGTAAGATGACTATTTATAATTTTCTCTTGGAACCGATTCTAAAATGATCATTAATGTCATTTTAATTAATAATAATTTTCATTAGCCCATTTCTTATTTAAAAATGAGTAGTATAAGTGCAACTCTTTCTGCTTAAATCTTGTGGTAATATTTGCACCAAAACCTATTTTTTTTTTTTATGACTACTAACAAATTATGCAATTCAATATGGTAGCATATAATAATTTCGATTTATTCTATTAAATGTAAATAAAGAGGTATGCTTTTGTATAAAATTATATAGGAATAGATACAAAGATAATGCCCTAGAACTATTGGTAAAGGTCATGTGATTTGGTGTGCATTCAAGTAACTTTGTCTCTTGGAGACACAATTTGAATTGTATCCAAATAATTGTCAAATGAAGAGGACCATATGATAGCATTTGACAAAAACATATAAATCCACCAATAATAAAGTTATTGCCTCAATCACTTGTCTAGTTTCCTTTTATTCTTCTTTGGTTAAGGATGTGACATATTAGAGTTAGAGTGTGTCTTTATTATGTTGTGCACACATGTTAAGTCACGTTATAGTTTTGCCGTGTCTAAAACTAAAAGTGTATATTATTAGGCAATAAAGGAAACAAAGGAGTTTGAGTTGAGAGGTAGTTACCGCAAGAGCTATAATGCCAACAATAAGGCCAGTTTTGATAGCTGTGGTCATATATGGTGACACAAATACCAAATCTGTGAGTGATGGTGGATTTAGTCCTTTCTTCAATTCTCCTATCTGAAACATGTGCCAATTTGGCAATTACAATACCAAAAAAATAATTATTAGTCCAATCACATCCCTACCCATTTCTATGTCTCAAAAGTAGAAAACTAACAGTAGCACTTGGATTTGAACTAAAAATCTACTAATATGATAATTAATTCATTTGGTCATGTATATAAGATAAACTTTGATTAAGAAAAGTTGATATATCTTGTTTAAAATTTAGATTAAATATATACATTTTTATTGATCTAACTTTTACTTACATGTGGGATCGGACGAAGTAACTTTTATTAACTTGGGATATTATTTCAAATGAGCTAATGTATGATGACAGATTTTTCAATTTCATAAATTATTTCATTAATTAAAAAAAATCAAACTGCAATTTCTGAAATTAAAAAAGTGTGAAGTATACATGTACTCATGGTGGGTTTTAGAAAAATGATTCATTTGCAGGTCCTACCAGATAAGAATACTCATCATTGAATATGGGTGGTATCGGTTGGACCCAATAGCACTCAACAGTGTTTGGCTCTTTTCTGTCTGAGTGCGTTGTGACAAAATATAAACTATGCAAATCAATTTTATTTTATTTAATACAAAATATATTTGATAAAATCATGATTAGATCATCTCGAAGGAAAGTAAAATAAATAAAAAATTGACTCATGCATCGGATCAAATTATATCATAATGTTGTAATCTTAATTTAGTTCATAAAATATCCTCAAAAATATCCACATCACGTGATTTGATATATATGTAAAATTTTCCTTAAAAAAAAATGTAAAATTTAGAGTGCCAATATATAATGCAAGAATTTAATTTGTATATACTAACAATACAACTTTTTTAACATTTAATTTGTTTTCATGTAAATTTGATTGAATGTACGTGTAAATAAATTACACCAACAACACATAAAAATTAATCTAATCGGAGAAATGCTCACCACTTGAACGCCGTGGTGCTCGGCGTGAGTGAAATAAACCAGCAGACTTCCCAGTATAACGGAGACCAACGGTGTCATTGCTGACACCCAAAAGAACCTGGGCTGTTTTTTGCTCTGCATTGATCAATTAATTAACGTCACAAACCACCGTTGCAGTTAATTCCAATTTTAAGTTAAATTAATCTTGGCAACAAATGATAGCATATGGACAGTAAGTTTTTTTTATTATATAGTAATAATAGTATGATTATGATATGATATTACGTAGCTACTTTTGTCATGGCTGCAGTATTTTTAAACGTCACTGTTGAGAAAATTTGTTGACTTTAATCTATCTTATCAAGAGTAGCAGCTAGGGTAGGGAAGAAATTGATCTTAATCAAAGCTAATTTTTAATTCCCATAATTTCTATAAACATCTAATCTAACATAATAATTAATGCAAGGAAAAATATGTGACAGATTTGGGATCTAATCCTTTCACAGTCATAGTCATGGCTCTTGGTGTGAAAATATCATTTGCTTAGAAAAAGATTATCGATTGCAACTAAAGAAATCTAGATCATGCATTATTAACAAGTTAATAATAAATATTTCTATAGTTTATGCAAATGAATTTGTGTTAGGTAGTACTTACGAAGTATCTTGTAACAAGGAGAAAGAAAATGAAGCAAAATCCCAACACAGCGCTTTCCCACCTCCACTACAATAACCAAATAAATAAAATAAGGAAACAAATTTTTTATTGGAGTAAAAAACTAAGTCAGATAAGTTACATGGCATTATTGTAACTATAAAAATAAAATATGTTTGTTTATATAAAATAGGTTTGAATAAGTTTGTGATCGGTATAAGTATAGTCAATTTCGTTTTTAGTTTTTGTACCTGATGAGTTTGGGTAAAAACGGAGCGCATGACTGATACGATATCAGCAGCATGGGTGAAATGTTCAAGTCCTAGAATTGATTTCAGCTGCTGTAGACAAACAACCGTGGCTGCTCCTCCCATGAACCCTACTATGGCTGCATGTGACAGGAAATCCACGATAAACCCTAACCTGCACCCCACCTCATGTGTTATTTATATTATCATGCATCAACAATATTCAAGGAAATTCATAAATACTTGCTAAAATACTTTAAGAACAAGTAATGTTTTTTTTTATTTTATGAAATTGATGATTTATAAGAATTTTTATTTTACGGTTCGATTGGTAAATAATATTTGTAGTAAATCATTAAACCATGTAAATAAATAAAAATTTGTTCAAGATTAAACCAAGTATATACCTTATTTAGAATAATTTAATTCTTCATTGTAATAGTAATATGGGATGCGAAACGGACGAATCTCATTGCATGGTGCAAAGTTGCAAGATCTTTTCACAAGACAACACAAAAAGAAGGGCAAGATATTTATCCTGGTTAGGATATATATATTCTTACCTTTTTCCCATATTCATATTATTTTATTTATTTTTCCATATCCAGTAACATACTAACATATCATTTTAATAGTAGCTTACTTTATGACAACATACTACTTTTTAACGATCTTTAGAGTAGTATTTATTAGTTATTGATTAGAATTCTTATTACCTAAAGAGACCCAATGAAGCTTGCAAAAGCCCAGCAAAGAATGTAGCTGTGAAAGCAAGGTGGAGAAAAAGCTTTGGATTTTGGGTAGGATTAACCTCATTGGCCAACATGGAACCCATCAGTAGAGATCCAACTGCCACAGTTCCAACTGCCAAATCCCTTGAACTACCCATCATTGCATAAATTAACGGTGGTATAAAGCTTGAATCTGCAAAATATGTACATCAATAAAACAGTCGTAACATAGATATTAAATTATGACATGAACAATGTTGAGTTAATAAAAAAGTTAAATTAGCAAGAAAAATAGTATATGGAAGAAAAGGGTGCTTAAAAAAATGTTAAAAGTTTACAATTACCAATTTTAGTAATTTTTAATAAATTATTGAATGTCATTCTCACTTTTTTACTATAAAACATTATTTTTCTAAACTTGGTAGACTCATTTTTTAGGTCTATATTAAAATATACCCAAGAAAATATATAAACCATTATTTGATTCTCTCAATAATTTTTTAGGAAACAAGATTATTGATGGATTTTAGTTTTTTAATGTTTGAGAAATCGAATCAAATAGTTAACTTAGTTGAATTGTGAACTCTGAATGAATCGTGAAGCGACACTCTTTACAACTTAGTCATTTTAGCGGTTGGATCATATATACAATTTCATCATAGTTCGAGCAATTGAACTAAGATTCAGATGATACACCGGTTCAATGTCCAGTTTGATTTTGAAAACACGTTGTTACTAATTTTAGTTTCATTCAGTAAAACCAAAAAAATAGTATATACTTATATGATAATTAAGTAACAAATTAATACTAGTAGAACTCACATAGTCCAAGAATTGGAGGGAGGTTGGCAAGTTTGGCATAACTAATTCCTTGAGGAATAGCCAAGCTAGCAATAGTGATGCCAGCTATGAGATCAGATTTCAAGAACTGAAAAGTGTAGCTTGGTGCCCATTCAAATATGGGGAAAAAATACTGAAGACCAAGCACCAACTTTTTAGAAGCTGGTTGATTCTTAAACCTCCTCAATGGATCATCTGGAAAGAAAGTCTCTTTCATTGAATACTTCATAGACTTCAAAAATGGTTGAGGAGGTGGAATTGCCACACCATGCACACTCTCATCAACGTTCATGCCTGAACAAGGGTAATCATCATAGTCTACGTTTCCCATAATCTTCTCAACTATATATATGCACTATTTAAATACTTATAAAAATATGCTATAACTTATATATATGCCTATTTCTATTATATGATATATAATTTTATATATGTGCTACAAGTTCCATAAGCAAGGTATTTTTTTGAACAATGTTGACTAATTAACAATAAATAAAAATGTTTGAAGTGGTTGAGGATTAAGAATGAGGAGATAGGGATGAAAGAACAAGAGAAGCTACTAGTGAAAATGATGAGGGTGGTGTTAAGAGTTGAGATACTTAGGTTGTTCTTGATAACATGGCTTTATATAATGGTTTTTATGAGCATTTGGGTATTATTAGTATTGTTTATTTTATTTCAATTTTTTGTTTGAGTTGAAATATTGAGTGCGTGTGAGGGTCCACTAGAAGTCATGTAAGGGGGTAGTGGGGGAGGATACCCCAAACATCCCACATTTGTATTCTTTGAATAGTATTGGGAATTTTGGACCTGCCACCTCGTGCTATTTTAATTTTCTTCTTTGTACAACAATATTATGAATCACATAAAGTTTTTAATTTCTGTGCCGAACAAGGTGGAAGCAAAATCAATGAAGCTCACGCATCTTCTTGTTTTGAATTTGAATTTCTTTTTTGTTTGGTGAATAAATTTGGAATATTATGGTTTTACTCTTGAGTCCTTGCAATCATTGAACCATTTACCCCCCAATTAAGTGACGTGGAATGGCAAATTTAATGTGTTTGACAACAGGGTTAGGTGGATTTGTCAATTTTATGTCCAAGATTCTTCTTCGAAAAATAAATAAATTAGGGTAGTTTATGTGAATTCAAAGAATTCATGTATTATTTGTACATTAAAATGTATTATTTGCATATGTCACATCCATACACTCCTCGTTATAAATCTTTTGTAGTTTTAACATGTTATTTTTCTTTTCAAACAATGAGTATTTTACTAATTTAAGATAAGAAATTGACTTTTGCTTTTCAATCATATCCCAAGGGTATTTATGTTCTTTGCATTGAAAAATAGTAAGAATTTATAATAGAATACATTATAAAGCTAAGAATATTTTGATATAAATTTACATCAATTAAATGATTTATTATTTTTTGTGTAAAATATGAAAGCTTTTAGCTACCAAAGGTTTTTTTGTTTTGGTTACAGCCAAAGATATTATATGAAATAGAGGGAGTGTTATATTTGTACTTTATTCAAGAAAAGGTAGAATGTGAAAAAGCTTGTGTTAAACTATATATGTCTACGTATGTATTGTTCGAAAAGGCAATAAAAAAATAATGAAATAAAAAGTGTTTACAATTTGTTGCAATTGGAATTAAAATTATCCCTAGTCAATCCCACCTAACTATCCTCAAAGATTTTACTTGACAGAGATTCGATGTTGAAGCCACATGAACACCAAAATTGATGTTTTGCTTATCTTAATTATTTTACCTAGTGTTGGAAAAAGCACTCACTCACGATGATCTCACACTATTATCACTCAAAGGGTGGAGAAGAAGAATGATAAACAAGGGAGCAAATTGGTACTCAATTATACTTTTCTCTTTCAATGTAATAAATGTCCAACAATTCTCTTACCTAGTCACAAACCTAAATCAAAAATATTTGAGCACACATATATAAATGGAGAGAATTAAAAGAAAAATAAATAGTCACATCATTTTTTTACTTTTATCTTTAAATATTACTCATCTATGTGTGTGTCTAAGTCATTCTTATTTATGTTTGTGACCAACTTAAACTTTCTCATAAACGTCAATACACTTGTATACCCCACTGGTTATATTTATTTATACATTTTTGCTTTCAAAAAATACATTTATGCCTTAGGGAAAATATAGATAGACACCCTTTTTTCATACCACTCTTGTACACATCATATGTAGGAGGGTATTTTGGTAATGTGTAACAAAGAATATGTAGTTACTTTGGACCCACATTGCCACATATTGCATTTATGTGTGGGGTTTAAGTGGTATATGACACCTATGTGTGTCTATGTATAAGCACTATATATATATATATATATATATATATGCAAATAGGGCTCATTTGAGTTTTGGTCCCTGAACTTACTAATTATTTTAAATCGCCACTGCAAATGACTCATATTTTAAATAGGGCTCATATTTGCACTAATTATTTCAAAAAATGTGGTGAATGGACAAAAAAATGTGGTCCAACGGGTGTATGAGTCAGCTTACTTGTATACTGCAAAGTGTATGAGTCAGCTTACTTGTATACTCCTATTTGCAGTAATTAAATGAACTTACATTATGGAGATGTTGATGGCATTGAAGATGGGTCAGAGAAGATGATGTGAGAAAGTGATGGTGTTGGGTGAAGATTCATTCGTAAGTCTCTTGCAATCGTGGCAAGTTATTATGTTTTGTTATGTATTTATTTGGTTGGGAGGAATAAAAGAGCTGGTTTTTTTTATCAATCTTCTTTATCTTGTTCTTTCTTTTCGATTTGTTCTTGTTGTTTTGTTTGTTTCTTTGTGTTCTACTTGTTCATCATCATCATGGTGATTTTGGTTTAGAAAATGAGGATTTTGATTTATGGTTTCACCTAATCTTAGAGAACGACAGGCCTTTCTCTGCTTGAAATAAAATTGGTGTGAAAAAAAAATTAAATTATTAATTGGTGTGAAAAGAAGGAAAGAAAGAAATTGAAGAGAGTTGTTGCGTTTTTCTTTTAAATGTAGGAAATCAATTGAAAGAGAGTTGTTGTGATTGTGATTGCGATTCAAGATTTGAATCTTCTTCTTCTGCCATGAATGAAAATTGGTGAAGGTTTTTATGTGATTTGGTGGCTTTTGGATGGTGGTGCTGGTTGTGGTGGTGAAACGGAAGGAGAAGGGAGAGGAAGAAAAAGAAGTGAGAATGAGGGAAGAAGGCAGGGGTAATTTTGGCATTTCTCAGTGGTCTGATGAGAGCTGGGGTATTTTTGTCCATTCGCCACACATTTTGTTGACTCATCCACCCGTTTGGCCAATCAATAGTGCCACGTAATCTGATTAGTGATGTGGCAGTGATTAATTGGGATGAGAAACTAAAATTCAAATGATTAAATTTTACAGGCGATTTAAAATAATTAGTAAGTTCAGGGGGCAAAACTCAAATGGGCTCTATTTACAAGGACTAAACATATATATAAGTCTACGTTTATTTATACACTTACAGAGTCTCTAACTCTTGTCAGAAATTTGTAATTAACAAACTATATAACATCAACAAAAGAAAATATAGGGATTACTTCAACATTGAGATGAAAGAGTTAAGGAGTGGAATTATAAGAAGATGAAAATTGCTTTTCTGACTTCAATAACTTCCTAATAACTCATGGAAGTTATTAAATTGCCTTCAGCGGTAGTTAACTACCGTTGGTAAATCCGACAGCAGTTAACTACCGATGGCTCCCAACTGCAGTTAACTACTGCTGGCTCATCTGCACTTAAGTTCGGCTCTTGAGCAACAATTGTGATTTTGCGTGTTTCAGTCAACAAAAAAAATCAAGGCTTATTCGGAATGCTACTAAACTTTTCACACCCTCTATATGTATTTTTATAAAGGTGTATGTAAAGTTTCGTAACATTCCGACTAAGTCTCGATTTATTTTGATTTTTCGACCGAACATGCAAAATCGCAATTTTTTTCTAAGTGCGAGTCCGGAAAAGTGACCTAGAGGTTGAATTTTTCCAAGATTTTTGGCACCCATGTTTAGGACAAAAAAAGAACATCTCCCACAAAAAATTACGCTCAACATATGCATACTGTACGTTCATTTAATTACTGCAAATAGGAGTATACATGTAAGCTGACTATACACCCATTGGACCACATTATTTTTGTCCATTCACCACATTTTTTGCTGACTCATACACCCATTGGACCAATCAACAGTGCCACGTAAATTGATTAATGACGTGTCAGTAATTAAATGGGTTGAGGGCGTTGAAAATGTTGATGGCGTTGAAGATGGGGTCAGAGAAGATGATGTGAGAAAGTGACGGTGTTGGGTGAAGATTCATTCGTAAGTGTCTTGCAATGGTGGCAAGTTATTATGTGTTTGTTATGATTTATTTGGTTGGGAGGAATAAAAGAGTTGGTCTTTTTTTCAATCTTCTTTATCTTGTTCGTTCTTTTCGATTTGTTCTTGTTGTTTTGTTTGTTTCTTTGTGTTCTTCTTGTTCATCATCATCATAATGGTGATTTTGGTTTAGAAAGTGAGGATTTTGATTTATGGTTTCACCTAATCTTAGAGAACGACAGGCCATTCTCTGCTTTAAATAAAATTGGTGTGAAAAGAAAATTAAATTATTAATTGGTCTGAAAAGAAGGAAAGAAAGAAATTGAAGAGAGTTGTTGCGTTTTTCTTTTAAAGGTAGGAAATCAATTGAAAGAGAGTTTTTGGGATTGTGATTGTGATTCGAGATTTGAATATTCTTCTGCCATGAATGAAAATTGTTGAAGGTTTTTATGTGATTTGGTGACTTTTTGAGGGTGGTGGTGGTGGACGGAATGAGAGAGGAGAGGAAGAAGAAGAAAGGAGAATAAGGGAAGAAGGTCGGGGTAATTTTGGCATTTCTCAGTGGTCTGATGAGAGAAGGGGTATTTTTGTCCATTGGCCACACATTTTGATGACTCAACCACCCGTTTGGCCAATCAAAAGTGTCACGTAATCTGATTAGTGATGTGGCAGTGATTAATTAGGTTGAGGAACTACAATTCAAATGATTAAATTTTGCGGTGGCGATTTAAAATAATTAGTAAGTTCAGGGGACAAAACTCAAATGAACTCTATTTTCAAGGACTATACTTATATATAAGCCTACATTTATTTATACACTTACAGAGTCTCTAACTCTTGTCAGATATTTGTAATTAACAAACTTTATAACATCAACAAAAGAAAATATAGCTCCCAGCTGCAAATTGAGATGAAATAGTTAAGGACTGGAACTATAAGAAGATGAAAACTGGAACTATAAGAAGATGAAAATTGCTTTTCTGATTTCAATAACTTCCTAATAAAACATGGAAGTTACTAAATTGTCCCCAACAATAGTTAACTACCACTGACAAATCTGGCAGCAGTTAACTACCGCTGACTCATATGCACTTAAGTTCGGCTCTTGAGCATCAATTGTGATTTTGCGTGTTTTGGTTGAAAAAATAAAAAAAAATGAGACTTGTTCGGAATGCTACGAAACTTTTCACACCCTCTATATGTATTTTTATAGATGTGTATATAAAGTTTCGTAGCAATCCGACTAAATCTCGATTTATTTTGATTTTTCGATAGAACCTTGCAAAATTACAATTTTTTCTAAGTGCGAGTCCGGAAAAGTGACCTAGAGGTTGAATTTTTGCACCAATGTTTAGGAAAAAAAAAGAACATCTCCCACAAAAAAATTAAAATTTTTCGACAAGGGACGGATTAAATATAAATTTTTAACATGCCTAAAACTCAAGACACCAAAACATCAACCTAGAAATTGAATTTTGAGCTGTTTTTTTGCGGACACCTCTATAAAAATACATATAGAGGATCTACAAATTCACGTAGTATTTCGACTAAGCCTCAATTTATTTTGAATTTTTTTATCGAAATGTGTAAAATCGCAATATTTTTCCAACTGCGCGTCTAGAAAAGTTATATAGTGGTTGAATTTTTTTCATTATTTTTTGAACACATGTTAAGGACATAAAAAAAAATTCCCACAAAAAATTAGAATTTTCCGACAACGGATGGATCAAATATGAATTTTTAGCGCCAAAAACTCAAGAAACCAAAACATTAAAACGTCGATCTAGAAATTGAATTTTGAGGGGTTTTTTTGCAGACAGCTCTATAAAAATATATATAGAGGGTCTGTAAAGTTTCGTAGAATTCCGAATAAGTTTCGATTTATTTTGATTTTTTGACAGAAACGCATAAAATCACTATTAATCTCCTCAAAGAACTGCACTTAATTGCAGCAAAGCCAGCTGTAGTTGAAGCCAGCGGTGGTTAACTGCAGCTCAACGGTATAACTACCACTGGGGGCAAAAATGTATTTTACATGTGTTTTTAAAAATTTTTTGATGTCTGAAAAGTAATTTTCTAAGAAGATCGAAGACTTGATCACTACCCCAACGTAATATTCTAATACTGAACCCTCAAAATGGTTCAAAATTTTGGACATCGTGATTGGAATATGCAAGAGTTTGAACCCTTATAAATTGGTATATGTAGAAACTTAAAATCATATTATTAGAATATTAGTCAAAATTGAATGAAAGTGGGAAGAGTAAACACAAAGTCTCTTTAAATAGAACTAGTATCGTATGAATTGATAAAAATGTTTCGCATAAGATAGAAGACACATTAGCACTGTCTATACAAGAGGGGGTCACTTTTATGGGTGTGCCCTTACCCCACTTTTATGAACATTTCTTTTAAACATTGTTATATGTATATACCCTTTCCCTTCTAAACATAATTTGGAAATTGTTCTAACAAACTTGAACTCTCAAAATTTAAGGCCTTGTGCAATAGTCCAGCTTGCACAAAGTCAACGTTTAGCTTCTTTTTTTCCTAAACTTGAACTAAATTGATCTAACCGAAATTATATTAAAAACCAATAATTTGTTGTTTATGCATGTGTGTAAAAACGAACAAACATAAAAAGATGATAAATCTATTTTTTTTAAAGTTAAATTGCTTATTTAAATTGACATCGAGAAAAATTGAATCTAAAACTTTAAGAAGAACACATTTTAAGATTCAAAGTTAACAACACCAAACCAACTCAAGTGGGTTGATCTTCAAATTTTAATTCATTAAGTTTGAATTTTATTTGTTCGACTCAAGTTACGCCTTTTTTTTACTCAATTCAAATTGAACTTTAACACTTAAAAACCCAAACTAATTTAATTAACACACTCAAATTTCCAACTCATCAAATTGAATTAAACCAACATAGGATAGAGCTTCAAGCTCAATATAGACTGCAAGGAAGTTTTTGTTTTGAAGCCTCCTCTTACAAATCATTCACGGAAAGTCACTAGACTACAAGGAAGTTTTTGTTTTGACCAAACTGCACCAAATGGATCGAATGCATGAGTATGCATCATTAGAGATTTGTGCGTTTAGATTGACAAGACGTGAGTGAGATAATGCTTGAAATATTTTTGGCTTTGATAAGTGATAATGCTTGAATGATGTTATTATTTTTTTATCCTCCATTTTTCGGAGCAATGAACACTGATAATTTGAAGTTCTGACATAGGATAAATAAAGTATGATAAAAATTGTTCTATTTAAAAATTAAACTCAAGTTTTTCCATATGATTTCATCTTTTTTTAATAAAATTTACACCAATTTATATATAAATTTTTTTTTGAAAGGAAGTATATTATTTTATTTTTTTAGAACAATTATTATTGGTAAATACTAAATATTATACCCCTATACTACTTTTTTTATTAGGGAAATACTTACTTGTGTTTTTGGGGCACAAATATTTTTTTGACAAATCCTTGGACACAAGTTAAGAAGTCAAATGTAAATATAATTTCACAAATTGTGTTTTCAATATTTTAAAAGCTTAAAAACTGAGTTTTTTTTCAATACAAAACATATGATTTTTTTTTTTTTTAAATTCTTAACTTGTGTTCTAAATGCATGGTAGTAACAACCTAATTCTATTAAGCAAAGAATAAGAGGTCCACACTATTTATTTTTTTAAAGGTAGAGGTCTGCGCTATTGGATGGTGAAAAAGGCGAAGATAAACCTAATAATGACGAGCATGGAAAAACACATAAGTTGTAATAGGAATATGAGAAATACTAACGAGTATCTCGATGACACTCTTTAAATACTTTTAATGATAAGTCTTTATAAAGATCTGAATATTCAATGCAATGTAATTTGTAATATATTTGAATTTTTAAAAACTAATTTTTAAATTTAAGATCCTAAAAAGATATCCGGAAGTCCTTCGTCAACAAAACCCTAAGAATATACATGTGCTTTCCTTTCACACAAAAAAAACTCTCAATGGACACATGCTAAAAGAGCCAAGTTTTTGACCGGGATTACATGTTGATTTGACTCTAGAAGGGGACATATCTTTGCAAATACATTGGTCTGCAATCAATTCTTGTGCTTCTGCTATTGAATTTGTAAGGCCGAGAAAATTCTATCACCGTGATTTGAATTATGTTTCAATCTCAGCACTTACTTTTAATCTTATGTTACCATTTATTCCTTCCACTCACATACATGTCATTCTACATGGCAGAAGCAAATACTAGTTTTTCTGAACTCCATGATAGTCCTATGTCTTTCTGCAGAGAAAATTCCCTTTGAAATGGCAAGAGATACCACGTCTATGATACAACGAACACATGTATATTTATAACAAAATGAGAGAAAATATGTAGCAGTGTACACATAATAGAACTGAAAAAACATATATGAGAAAGAAAAAAACTTCGAAAATTAATATGGTACAATTAAATAATTTTATCGGGTTTCAAGTATCAATGTTTCAGGATCATAGGAGACGGAGACGTCACATCTCTATCTAAAACTTTAAGACATCAGGTATATGTGTTCCCACCTCCTATAGCAGGATCCAGCTCCCGCTCCCTACCAAGCCGAACTAAGGCTCTGTTACGACTTGCTAGAGAGTCTTGGAGTCACGGAAGAAACAACGAGTCAATGCTTCAGAATCACAGGAGAGGGAGGCACCACAAAAATCTCAAAACGTTAATTAGGTGTGTGAGTCACCTCTCGTATATATCCAATATTTTACTCATTCATCGACAATGTGAGACTTAACCATTTACACTTAAAATCCAACGATTTTTCTTCTCAAGTGTGGGTTCTCACCTCCTATAAATTTATCCATGACAGAATCCAACTCTCACTCTCCCACCAAGTCGGCTGACATATTTTATATACGTAAGATTTCTTCTAAATATGCATGGGACTTTATTGTCTGTTGTTTTGATTTTAATTGTGTTTAGAGAGTAAAGAGTCTCACATTAGATGAGTTATGACATGAAAATGTGTTTATAAGTGAGCAATTTTTAACATAATTTGTAATGGTTGGGTAATTCAATCCAATAATATATTAGGCCACCTACTATCAAGTCTCACCACTATTGATCACTTAAATCACGCTCAAATTATTCAATAATGGGCATGAGGATGTGTGTTAAAATGTCTCGAATTTGATGTGATATGGAATGAAAATATTTTATAAGTGGTAAATAGTTTCCATCTTATAAGTCAATTTTGTATGCATTGAGTAGGGTCAATTCAAGTTCTAAGATGCTATCGAAATTCATTCAAGATTCATTGTGTCACATGTTATCGTGTCACAGATATTGATCGAACCACTCAAACTGAATATCTTATCATAAAATATGATTTAAAAATATATTTATAAGTGGGATAGCCCTCACCTTATAATCCAAAGTTATAAAACTTCAATTAGATCAAACTTAAATTCTAAGACAGAGTGCATTGATAGTGATCAAGTGCCTGTACTGAAGTTCAACCAATAGAAATCTTGTTTTTTTCTTCTTAACAAAACTTCTCGAAATGGAAAGTTTTGTTGGTTCTTTGTTTGCTTTGTTTCCTTTTGTTCAATGAAAAGCTTTGTTGATATGTACAACCTTATGGAAGAAGAGTGAACACAACGAGCACCACGAAATGTGGGTAATGGGGTCACTACTCAGCTAGCTGAATGGGAGTGATTACTCGTGCACCGACCATCCCGTATTACCATGTCCATATATATATTCATGCCATATGGTGCATACAAAACAGGACCATCTAGCAATCTATCAAGTACGTAATTACCTACTCCCCCAGTATACACACTAAGGTTTTTGTTGGTCCAAAACCAATTTGGAAGCAACAAAATTATTTACACAATTAAAACCAAACACAACATATAGTTTGAATATTTTATATTATAATTGATTATTATATATACATGTGAAAGCTATGCAACCAATTGCTTTAGCTAAGAATTCACTTAGAACGAAATTATTTCATGATGATAAGCATCTGGTACGTGAGAACCAATTAGTTCATAGAATGTGTAAAAAAATAAAGTGGCATTTTAAAGTAGAGTGACTTATTATCATTGAGTTAGCAACTCTAATTAATTCTTCACAAATTTCCACCTTAGCTTCAAATTATAATAAAAAAACGATCAAACCAATCACCAATGTGTATCTCTCACATAAGAAATTTCGTTGAAATTGATCAAGATCAAATCGTTATTGAACCTTGATTTTGGAAGTGAATTTGTAAACTTATTTATCGGATTGTGTTTTAGTCTCTAATGATGTGAAGCCTGATAATCTGTCTGATCCTCTCATAGTGAACTTGATGATTGTCCAAATGTATAGCATTTGACTAGCACAAAGACTATAACACAATTTTGCATATTTTTCAATTCATATTATATATTCTAACCAAATGACATCCTTTACTCCTTTCATAAGAAAAATATACCCCAACGAGTAAACATATACATCAGGACAATCTCCGCATAGTACACATCAACAATATCAGGTTTATTATTCCTTCAAAAAAAATATCAGGTTTATTATTATATTTTTAAAGTTCAAAAAGATATTAAAAAAAAACATACATTTACAAAATCGATGACATTAATTAGGTTTTTATACACCAAAATCGTAGCAATGAAGATATTCATTTTTTTCATAAAGTAAAGAGGATTTCAACTCGTCACTCCGCCACTCACATATACTTCTAATTTTCTATTATCCAAATTTTCTTTTTCTCAAATGAAAGAAATTTAATGAGGTGCATAAAAATAAAAAGTATACACAAGTGCAGCTTGAGTAGTCTTCATCTGCATTATTGATTGACTTCCTGGTGTAACATGATTAAGGGAATCAACATAAATAGTGACTTTCCAATATACTGTACTATTCTTAGAGTACTAGAATAATTTAAGAGCACAAATTTGGGTACTATTCTTAAAGAGTACTAGAATAATTTAGGAACACAAATATGGGTAGATACAACAAGAACATAGTAATCATATAGTTAACGTCAAAAACAAAAAAAATAGTAATCATATAGTTGCACGATGACTTAGAGATGTTATGAATGAATGATATATATGGTGCCCACGTTCTTTTGCAGGAGGAATATGTGCATTGTGCAATGCTAAAACCCACTATATGCATATGTTTGATTTTCACCCACATATCTACTTATAAAGACGAGAAATTGAGTGTTTCATTAATGCCAATATTCTTGATACAGAACCACATAAAAAGAATAGGAAATTTGAGAGGTGGGTTTGCTTAGTTAGAATAGTATCGTAAAATTATGATAATGATGAAATAAATTTATTTTTTCAGACAGTCACAAATATAATATTAGGCTGTTTTAGAAAATTAAAGATATATACTAAACTTGATTCATTACACTTATTAACTATTTAATATTATGATTGAGTTTATAGTAAGCGGGTCAAATCTAGTGGAAGAAGTTAGACTTTTATAATATAGTAAATTAATATTTGAATTCTAAACGTGAAAGATGTCTACATTTAGTAACCTACAATGTCTCGAATAAAATTGTCTTTATAGTGAAGAAAATTGAAAGAAAAAACTCTTTCCGAAATAAAAAAATTAGGAGTTGGCTAATTTTTTTTTATTTTATTTTGAAAAAGCTAATGTGAACTAAACTATTCAGACTTATTATTATCGTCATCTTCAACCGAAGTAGATTCCATTATGGAAGCTGCTAATTCTATTAATTTTTCTTCTGCAAGTGACTACAAAAGGTTATGTTCTTAAGATCATATATATGTAATGTGATTAAGTTAATTGATCGACAACTATATTATATTCAACACAAATATCTTCAATATATAATAGTTTATAAAGAAGCAAATCGGATCTAACAAAGATAACTAAATTTATTTGCAATAAGTTTTTTTTGACAAGTTTTTATTTGCAATAAGTTGATAAATATGAAAAGGAAATGTATTATTATACACTACTAACAAAAGTTTTTTTTTTTACAACTACTAATAAAAGTTGAAATAACAAAGGAAATTTATGGACAAAAAAGATAAAAATGTGTCTCTTATTTGGCCACTAAGTATAGAAGACCAAAAATTTGACGACCAATTTTATTTTTTGGCCTCTAATTTCTTGTCATAATGTCAATTATTCTATTAGTGATAGTGTTGTTGCTTTCATGCACGATGATTTGTTGATTCTTTCTATCCATATCTCCTCATTCTCTTTGTTGCATTTCTTTTTTGTGATTGGAACATGGAATGTATTTTGTCCAATAGCTTTATACAAGTCCCTACATAATTTTTTTAATTTCTTTACTAATTCTTCCAGCCTTTCATTATAAAGTATAAACCGTCCTTCACTTATATATTCTTGGTGGAAAGGTGACTTTGTGATTTGGAATAGGTGCATAAGAGCTGGATTTAGTGTGTGATTGGTTCGGCGGTGGCGAGAATTGATTTTGATATAATTGAGTTTGAGATAATTGATTTTGGTTAAAAGTGAGTTAAATGCGAATTGATTATGTTTGGATACACTTTAATAGAAGTGATTCTTATGAGTTGACGTTGTTTGAATCAAAATTGATTTTGAATGTGTAATGACTAAATTATCCTTTTAATTTTATTTTTTTACAGACAAATTATCCTTTTAATTAAAACTAAATATTTCATTCTTACTTAAAATAATTATTTGAAGTTATCTAAAAAATCATAAATGGATTTTTATTGGTTCACAAATTAATTTAAAAATAATTTCAGATTATAAGAGTTTTTTTTTTTAAAATAAAAATTGATCAATTTAGTTATTATTTTTAATACTCATTCACGTCCTCCTTATTCTATTTCTCCTGCTTCATTACACTTCTACTTCAACCCTTCTTCTATTTCCATCTTTTTCTCCGCCTCCAGATCCATTCATTGCTCCAACCCTTCTTCTAACCTTTCCCCTTCACCAATTAAGAACAGATCTGCAAAAATAAAGAACAAATATGTTCTTTTTAAGGAAGAAGAAGAAAAAAGATGTTTATTAGTAGGAAATTAGAGAAGAAAACATGGGTATATTGGTACTATACATGTCATTGAGATCAAAACTGAGTTTTCTAGAAGCACTTTTCATTCACCCAAACAAGATAAAAATCTGGAAACTGACGTTTGAAAAAAGAAAACGCGGGTTAAATGATAATGCTGGAGCAATCCAAGCATGAAGCAGGCTAAACTCTTGTTTTAGACCTCTCAAAACAAACAAGTTTTATATAATTAATTTTTTTATTATTTTTGAAATAAATAAAAAAATAAAGATAGATAGAATTAATGATTAGTGAGTGTGCTTAAAATTTTATTGATAAGGCCATTTCAATACTTTCACTATTAAAAATAATGGCTAGTAATTAACATTTTCTCTTCAGAAAATGTAACATTCATGTTATTTTTATTTTAAAGAAGAAAATGTAACATTCATATACATTTCTAAACAAAAAAACATTTCTCCCTTTGTGAATCAATTATAATTGTCAAATCAATACAAAATCACACATGATTAATTGTGATTTATTGATAATGTAAAAATTTATTGATAATGTAAAAAGATTTACACCAACTAAATTAAACTCAATATTATATTATAGGTCAAATATCACTTTTGGTTCTTTTAATTTGACAGAATTCCCAAATTAGTCGTTTAAGTTTCGAAAGTTTCAATTAGATCCTTTTAGTTTGACAGAATTCCCAAGTTAGTCTTTTAAGTTTCAAAAGTTTCAAACTAAAAGGACCTATTTGAAACTTTTGAAACGGTGACGGTGAAACAGTTTATCAACTAAAATGACTTATTTGAAACTTTTGAAACTTAAAGAACTAACTTGAGAATTCTGTCAAAATAAAAGAACTTAATTGAATCTTTCGAAACTTAAATGACTAACTTGAGAATTCTGTTAAACTAAAAGAATCAAAAGTGTTGTTTGACCTACACTATATATATACTACTCTCTCCGTCCCATTTTAACTGAGCTCTTGACTAATTTCACACTTATTAAGAAAAAGTGTATAAGTGAAAGAGAGAGAAAAATGAGTTTGAGTGCTCTTATCAACTATTGGTGGATTCTTCTTTATCATAAATGCAAAGTAGAATATATTGAATTGAAAGTGGTGAAAGTAATATTAATTAGTATTATAATTGAAAAAAAGTAATTAATATTATACTGAAAAGTGAAATGGGTCAATTTTTTTTGCAAATGACTAATTATGGGACGGAGGGAGTATATATTTGGTAGTTTATTGTCATTTGTCACGTTATAAACTCTGAGTTGAATAGTGGTCCGTCCAACCATAGCATAAGAAACTCCCATTCGGATTTTCTGAACATCAACTGCTATATTCGGCAATCTCTTACCATGCAATTACTGGCCCAACTAATCATAGTGCTGTATATTTTCCAATTTTCTATAAGGTTTGTATCACATGATATCTTTTGTGTTAGTGTGGAAGTATCACATGATATCTAGTTCAAAGGTGTGACAACACCATGGTCCAACTAGCCATTTAATTAATTTGATGCAGGAAGATTAGAGAATGTACTATAAGTATTCCTTGGCAGCAGAAATCGAAACCAATCGCTTTCTCCTCCTTAATTCATGTGATGTTTATATGTGATGTGAGCCACCATATATTGTGGTCCCCAAAACACCAACAAAAATATGCAATTTTGAACCAATAGATTAATGTCTGGTGTCTTTTTCAAAATAAATTAATAATAATAATAATAGCATTTTGTTTAAAAAAAAAATTTAGTTAATAATAATAGTAATATTGTGCACCATTTGTACAAAATATATTTCAATGAAACCCTAATTGTAGTCTTTCCTCACCCACACCATCTTTGTCATCCTCCCTCCTTCTCTTATATGTTTGCAGTGTGGCATAAGAATGAGTCATATATGATCAGTTTCTCTCTTTAATCCGCACATATGCTTTATTTGTTGTTTGTCTAAGTCTCACTATATTATTTTCATAGACAAATAATCGGAAATATACTAGAAAAAATAGAAATTTACGACAGGATTTCTAAATCGATTTAAAACTTATAAGGTGGTGTTTATGTGGACGGGTGCAACTTTATATAAGTGTATGATTTTAAGCTTTTTTTAATCAATTAAATTTGGGTTGTCTGAGTGTTAAACTTGTATTGATGGTATTATTTTATTTATAGTAGTGTATGATTTTGTGCAATTCTTGACTATTTAATTTGTTGTTTCAATTCTAAGCAAGGAGGAAAGACATATAAAATGAATTGAAGCTTTTGAAGAAGAAAAACAATAGTCATGTGAATATAACTTCATCTGACAAAAAATTTGTAGTGAAATTTGATAAGTTGTAGCACATGTTCCAACTCATAATTTTAAGAGTTAAATATGTTTTTGATCCCTATAAATATATCAACTTTTCGTTTTAGTCTCTCTAAAATTTTCCTTCAACTTTTAGTCCCTATAAAATTTTCAATCACTACTTTTGATCCCTATTTTTAAGTTAATTTTTGTATTTTTTAATGAAATTGTGCAGAAATGTGTAGAATATTGTAAAAACAACTCACAAAAAAAATTAGAATTTTTCAGCAAAACATAAATTAAATATGAATTTTTAACCTCCAAAAATATAAAAATTCATGTTTTGTTAAAAAATTCTAATTTTTTTTGGGGAGATTTTTATACTATTATAAAAAAAAATTACAAAATTTTATTCAAAAATATGAATTGTACATATGAGTTTACTTTAAAGGATGGACTAAAAGTGAAGATGAAAAACTTTTGGAGGACTAAAAATTGAAAAAAAAATTTAGAGGGACTAAAACAAAAAGTTGTCATATTTATAGGGATCAAAAACATATTTAACCATAATTTTAATCTTCTTAATGTTTAATATATGTGAGTTTCACTACTATACTCTTGAAAGAAAAAAAATAGAAAAAGAAAAATTAAATCACCGTCCCTTAACCAATTTAATTAAAAATGTACTTTTTAAAAAATATCACTAAAAACATCCTTGTTAAATTGATTGAAAACAATCCCGGTTTAAAAAGGAAGTGGTTTAGTTCGTAAACTGGACACTTTAGTTTGGTTATTTATGATTATTTACGATTATTTGTTTAAGTTGGTTGTTAAATCGGTTTAATATGTCCTTAGTTTTTGTAACAATTGTTTCTACTTTCTACCAATTTAGCCTCACAATATAATTCTCTCAATTAATAGATTACATCAATTCAAATTTAAGGTCGTTAAAAATAAAAATGATGAATAAGTGAATAAACTCACAACATCTACGTTAATATCATAAAACGGAAAAATATATATAAACCTATAAATAAGACTATATTCAAGTCTTTGGAATACACATGTCTCTGGATGTTGATGGCGTCAAAGTCATTAATTGAATCTGCATTTGATCAACTTTCTACCTGAATCAAATAAACACCGCACTAAGATATGAAAAATAAAAAACATTGTACAAAAACAGGAAATTAAAACAAACATCGTCATGCTAAGACAACAAAGTCACAAAAACATACAATAGAAAACTTGAAATATGTGAAAATCACTTATTTAATTAAAAGATAAAAAGAAAAAAAAATAAGTTGGAGGGATGATTTTAAGTCAAAGTTGACCTTAAATTATTCATCTTCAATAAATCAAAAAGAATGAGAAGAAAAGTGGAGATGTCTAAGGTTTGACAAGGAGAAGAGAGAAGATGGATCCCCTTTCTATATTTTTATTGTGTTTTTTTTATTTTTTTATTTTATGTTTATTCGCGTAACATCTATTGTAATTAAAGTATTTGTAAAAAAAAAAATCTATTGTAATCAAAGTAGTGGATTATATCCTTTAAACATGTAATACTATATTTTTCAATGGTTTTTACTTCTTAATATAATTCTTGTAAGACAGTAATTACTTAAGTGTATGGTATCACTTTATTTTAGTTTATTTAGAATGAATTCTTACTTAATAGGGTAGAACAAATTATAATGAGGAAATGTTAAACCCATTGATATTATTTTCTTGAAAATGTTAGCCCAATGATGTAAAAAGGGGTTGATAGGGAAATTATAAAACATCCTTATAATGAATAGGTCAAATAAAATCTGGTGATTTTTCAAAAATTAAAAATGTACACGCACATATTGAAGGAGTTCATTGAATAATTTCAACTAATTATTGAATACTCCCTTCAGTTATTTATAAGAAACAGTTAAAGTCAACAAAAGGTAATGTGCTTGCTTAAGAATTTGGACTAAATACATTAATTTTTATTGACTTAAATGTCTCATATGAATTAAACTTGAGGGAGTATTTATAAAATAAAATCTCAATCTTCCTACTTAAATTTGTCAAAATATAGGCTTAAATATTGCACTCGTCCCTGCAAATATGCCTCGTTTAAGTTTTGGTCCCAGTAAAAAAAAAAAATTGTTTTTGGTCCTTGCAAATTTTTTTGTTTTTTAAAATAGTCTCTGACACTATTTTTGTGATGATTTGCATACGTGGCACATGATGACTGGACCCATTTTGTAGTTTTTGGTCCCTGCAAAATATTTTGTTTTTTTAAGCAGGTCTCTACAAAATTTTTTGTTTCTGAAAATAGTCCCTGGAGGGACTATTTTAAAAAACAAAAAATTTTGTAGGGACCAAAAACAAATTTTTTTTTACAAAGACGAAAACTTAAACGAGGCATATTTGCAGGGACGAGTACCATATTTTAGCCCAAAATATATTATCGAATGGTGTATTTTCAGATGAAATACACTACCGGTAAAATGTTGCAGTTTTGGGAGAGATATAAACAATCTTCTATATTTGGGACTGAATATGGACCTAAGCCCGAAATATAGCTATTTGTTCTATCTCTAGTGAATTTCTAATAGCTACGTTGGTGATTTCAAATTACTTTAGTAGTGAATTAACCAAATTTATGTGTTTTTTAGAGGTTCTATCTCTGCGTTTGTTTTGATGTTATTTTGCAATATAGTTTTGTCTTCTATGCGAAGGTTAAGTTGCTAGAGGGGTTTTGTTGCCTTTCATTGCTATTAGCTTTTCTGGTTTTGTTGTATTGTTGCTCTAGCATTTGTGCATGTGTTTCTGTTTTGCACAGTTATCATGTGAGAAAGTGTGTTTCTGAGCCACCTTGAATGCATATTTATAATCTTTAGGGCCCCTAAATTTGTTTTTGTTATGCACAATATTACCGTAGTTAATACAATTTGTATTTTGCTTGTACTGGTACCTGATGGTCTGCTTAAATGTTCCAATTCTAAGGTAAATTATGTACAATTATGGGTGCCATGATTATTGATTTAAGGGAATAAATTAGCATGTTTTATGTCTCTGTGAATTAAATATCTTAGTTCTCAAACACTTCAACCATTTTGGACCTTCATTTCCCCCCAAATAATTCATAGCTGAACAGTAATACTATCATCAACACAGACATTTGTGGGTGCAGATCTCTCTCCTCACATTTGTGTTAAATCTTTTATCTGGCACTATTGTTTGGGCAAAAATATCTATTTTCTAACTAGACAGAAAACCCATTTGTCACAACTCTATCAAATACCAGGATTTTAACCTCCTCGTGTTTGAGTTGAAGCAAGCATGCTTTTTTTTAAGCAAGCATTTTAGTATCCTCCACACAATTATTCTACCGTTCACTAAATAAAATTTTATTTTATCATATATAGCTTTACCCGGTGGAAGTTTTTGAGACATCCATGATTTATCTCTTTACTTAGTTTGTTTCCTTTAAACTTAATCTTGTGCACAAAAAATGTTGGATTTTTTGATGAAATCTCAAATAAAGGAAGTTTTCACATTTGTGATAACATGAAAGGAGAAACAGTGGAAATTGGATATGCATCATACCATTCAAGGATTTTGAGATAAAAAAGTCTCGAAAAATAGAAGTGAAGAAAGATAAGTTGCAGATATGCAATTGTCATAAAGATCTTACTTACCTAGCTTGTATATGCAATTGTCATAAAGATCTTACTTACCTAGCTTGTAGAGGTGGGAACATGTCATGTCGTTCGACAGGGGTGTGCGACCTAACCTATTTAAAACCTAACTTGGCCCAACTCGTTTAATAAAAAGGTCAGGCTCAAGCTTTTCATAAAGCCTATTTACTTAAATAGGCTGGGCTAAGGCTACAAAAAAGCATATTAAGTCTGTCGAGCCGGCCTATTAAGCTTTTTATACATAATATAACTTTCATTATTGATAATGTTGATGTTTTTTTTATAAACTCTAACTTTCATATGATTTGGCTATTTAGTAGCAAGTATATTGGTGTGATTAGCCCTTCGTAAATATTTGTTATTTAGTATAAGTCATATTTGTGTGTTTTAGGCCTTCATAAGTTTTGGCCTATTTAGTGGTAGGCTTATAGATGTTGTTAGGCCTTAGTGTAAAATAATCTTTTAAATAGGCTTTCAGACTTCATCATGCCTTTAAAAAGGCCAAGTCAGGCCTTGAAAATAAGCCTATGACGGGTAATAGGTCAGGCTCAGGCCTATAGTTTTTGAAGTAGGTCAGGCTTAAGCCTTACAAAATTCGGCCCGACCTAGCCCATTTCCACCCCTACTAGCTTGTTATTTGCTTGTCTTCTATTCATGTGTAGTTATTAATTGATATATAAATATAAAAGTATATATGCATGATTATAGTATGCATTAAGAAAGAGTTATGATTTCGCCTTCATTTTACCCAAATGTAATTCATATATCTTGTCTTATCTGTTCGCTATATTTGTCATGCATA
>Ga0315914_1000258_pt1 | contig 58339 bp, 39 predicted proteins | sample MpolenodulesMG_FD_203920 | JGI IMG/M metagenome (GOLD analysis project Ga0315914, IMG submission 203920) | Medicago polymorpha root nodule microbial communities from Los Angeles, California, United States - elongated nodules | ecosystem: Host-associated > Plants > Roots > Nodule | place: USA...
ATGTAACAAAATTGAAACAAACTCCTAACAAACTTATTACTTCACATGCAAGTAACTTGAGTTAGTTACTTCAAGTGCAAGTTTCTAAACAAACTATTAAACAAAGATAAGACTAATTCTAACTAAACTGAATTACTAAACCAATACTATTCGAACATCAATATACAAATACCGACCAATATCATATCGTATGTGTTTATCTTTTCATATCTTCTACAATTCACATACATTTAAAAAAAATACTAGGGATTGTAAAACACTCCAACATGTCACGTTTTAACCCGCCCCACCATCAATCCGTCTAAAATGGGGTGGGCGTGGTGGGGGAAACTTAGATAAATGGGTTGAAACTCTCACCCTCCTCACCCCTAGATACTTCAAATTTAATTCACAAAAATTCAATGTAATTCAACATTCATTATACAAGCAATACAATTCCAAGTTTTTTGGGTTATAATTATAAAATGGGATGATGGAATTAAAAAATAATAGTTGAGTATAAGTAAAAAAAAATACAAAACAAAGATAAACTAGAGGATTAACCTGCATAGTCAGCGCCTCGTTTGTTCAAGGGTAAGTGGGTGGGTCAACTTAAGTTGTAGTTTCTAAAACTTCAACTCGACTTGGATAAAATAATAGGTTAAATGAGTTGATTGGTCAGACTCAACATGTTTTGTCACCTCTAAATAAATCACGCAAAAATCAAATGATGTTTTATTTGAAATTAAAATTTAAAGTCTAGGATTATTTATAGACAAGATTGAGCTTAATTTTTATGTACTGTCACTATAAAAAGTTTTACAATCACAACCAATCATGTGTGACTTTAAAGATAATTGTGATAAAAATTCTATCTATTGGGTAAGGTAGTATTATGAGTTGGAATCGGGTTCTAGCAATTCCATGACTTCTTCAAATGGATTGAGAAGTCATATATAGTTTGTCATGTTTATCCTAAGACAAATTTTTGTGCGGATGTCTTTGCAAATATGAGGTGTGATAATGGTCTCTTTTGATATGTTATGATTTATGAGCATGTTTCTCCTCAATGTAGTTTACTTTTGCTTGCTGATTTGTAATGGAGTCTCTACTCTTAAATTGATCATTTTGTATGTTTCCTCTCTTTCGGACTTTGACCCTCTATGTTACCAAAAAGAAATCAAATGCTTGCAAGGATACGCGGTTTTGATTGATTGCTATGAAGAATGGATACTTCCGACACTTATAATTACAGTGAGTTATGTGATTTTTTAAATTATTAGTTATATTGGTGTGTCAGTGTCCGTGTCGTATTCGGTGTCTGTGTCCGTATCCATGCTTCATAGATTGATTGAGAAGCGTAAAAAATATGTTTACACTTATAGAAATATATGAAATAAATCCTACAAGATTATCAAATTATACTTGAAAATTTTAGAAAAGTAAAGTGATGCATGGTCGGCACGACACTCTTACATAGGACACGTATCAATGTGTTCTTGCAGGCTATGTACAGCGTGCACAATATCCATAGTTAGGTTGGTTTTTTTGTCTTAAACTTTTAACATTTTTGCGTTACTAAAGAAGAAGAATCTGATTATGAAGTGGTCCCAAGTTCCAACAAGGCCTTTTCTAATTCTCATTCAAGTCCCACTCACTCACTCCCACACAAATTGACCTCACTCAAGTTATTTCTCTGTTAGCTCCTCCAAGAATATGTTCCTTTCCTTTTCAATTTTTATTCAATTCAATTATTCTTTGTTTACTTGTATTATATAAATACAACTTTGCTGGTGTCTGTACCTATCGTTAATTACTATATCCATGGACTATGTAATGTAAGGTTTACGTGGTGGATGGAACTTTATTTTGTTTTTTGTTTTTGAGAAAATGTTGATGGCTACTTGATACTGACTTTGTGTCATTTTGCTATAGAGATTATCTACGAATTTTTTAGGCTAATTCGTTGATTGGTTGGTATTTGTTTTGACCTGATCAGCATGTGTTTCAATATTTTTGAAATGTCTTCTTCAAAAAAAGTATTTTTGAAATGTATGAATACTCTATAAATATAAATGTATTCTCTTTGAAAAGCAAAACAGTATATAAGAAAGAAATATCTGAGTTAATATAAGTTGACTTAGTGAAGAATGACTTAAAGATTTTGGTCAACATGATTATTTAAAATTGTAAATTTAGTGTAACGGCTCTTACCTTGATTAGGTGTATTCAAAAGGTTTTGAGTTTGAGTTGGACAATCAAATTTATCCATACTTAGCGTGAAGGCATTGCAAATTGATTGTCTTGCAAGTTTCAGCATTTCGATGAGCTTCAGAGTCTTTTGCTTGATGATATTTTTAGAGCTTACATGCTAAAGAACATTCGTTAAGTTTCTTAGTTTTCTTTTTTCTTCATACTTTGCCCTCTTTTGTAAAAAAAAAAAAAAAAAGTTCGTCTAGTTGAAAAAGATTTGGCTTATATTTTCTCAAGTCATATAAACTTTATTCAAATACAACCACAGTATAGATGAATATAATTAAATAACAAAAAATCACTTTAAGGAAACACCAACGTAAATTTTGAAAGTTTGAATCAACACTTCTCATTTTGCAATCTCTCTATTGCAACTATCTCTATATATCTAAATACTATTTTCATTCTCTTGATAGTTTGTTTAAAAAAAAAGAAAAACATCATAAATCATTCGCGTGCAACAAAAATGGATAATCTTTCAAGTCAAGAATTATTATGGACGACAAATCTCTTTGTCAACAGTTTTAATATTTTTATATTTTCGTGATTGAATTCGAACTTAGGACCTCTAGCCGAACAATAAGTGATTTGAATCATCTCTTCTAAATATAAATTGCCTTCATTTTATTTTGACACAGACAATAATTTACTAATACAATTACGATCACTATCATAAGCAAAAATCAACTTTTTAGATTCATTTAATAATTGATGTATTTTAAAAGATTTTTTTTTGTTTATAATAATGACATGAGGGGATACAATGTTCATCTAATTGTGATGCTAATTATGAAGATATAGTCCATATACTTTTTGTATGCCCATTAGCCATCCAATTTTGGGGAGCTAGCAGATTATGGAATGAAATTGATAAGGTGTTTCTTAGGCATAAAGTGCAGTTGCGGCTATATTTTCATCGTTGCAGCAATTATCTCAGCTTAATGCAAACAAAATGACAATCATTATGTGGAGCATATGGAAGCATAGAAATATGAAATTATGCGAGACGGAAAAATAGGATTCTTGGGATGATAATTCAAAGTCTCAGGATTCTAAAAATTTGGAATAGAATCCGATACAAATGAAGATGATGTATGTATAGTATTGAATGAGAATTTTAGATAAGAAATTTGTTATGAAATTGATGTGTTTATTCCATTCAATTAGATGGTTTTTTTTTTTTTTTGACGTTAATTAGATGGTTATTATATAAAGGCAAGTTATTATTGCATAGAACTAGGGAAATAATTACCGACTAAAGTAACCAATTTTACTAAGATAATGAAATCATTGCGTATAGCTAGGGAAAAGAGCAACTAACTGAAACTAAAATAACTAATTATCTAATGCCTGTAACATTATGGCATAATGTGATTGAAACTAGTGTGCAAATCTTGATTCTTGAATAGAGAAGTGAATTTGCTTGAAGATTAGAATGTGACCAGTTGCCTTACATGAGTCACATCCGTTGCCAGTCAAGCAGGACGTGTCGGATGTTTGGTGGCAGAAACCGGATAGGGGAAGGTTCAAGTGTAATTTTGATGCCTCTTTCTCCCTACAAAGAAACCGAGTTGAGATTGGAATGTGTATTTGTGATGATGACGGTACCCCGGTTCCGGTCAAAACTTTGTATTTATCACCTCTTTATCATGTAGATGTAGGAGAAGCATTGGATCTTTTTCATGCCCTCCAATGGGTTCATGATTTAAGATTAGACAACATGGGCTTTGCTTTTGATTCTAAAAATGTGGTCGATCATTTTAACAAGGATATTGATGGTGTCAATGAGTTTTTTTTTGGATTCGGCTTCCCTATGAACATTGCTCGTCAACATTCACGTATTCAACACATCACTGAGGGTTCAATCAAGATCAAAAGATTTAAATTCAAGCTCGGCATTTTGAATTATATATAGTAAAAATCATAATATACAATCTTTTAGTCGTTCCAATATTAATCAAACGGCCACCAATATATCTGGATCCTCTTACCGCAAGGAATCCAAATTCGTTTTTCTTGGTTCGGATAGAGTAAAGGAACAGTTTTTCTATACTCGAGTAACATATTTGGACAGCATTGTCAAAAAAGAAAAAACATAGTTGGGCAGCAGTAGTATGACAGATAGAAACAATTGGAATGGACTTAACAGAAAAATAAATGTAATAAACACAATTGGGCAATAAAGTGTACTGACTACTGTATTATTGGAAACAAGGGAAATTCCACTTTCTGAGTGTAGAGGTCTAAGAAGGTAAGTGCACTTATTTTTCCCAAGAAAGTGCTATAAATTTGCAAAGCGATAGTGATAGAATAGAGGTACAGATGGAGATTATAATGCAAGGTGATAAACAATAACCACTAGCAATGGAGGGTGACATCTGTACTTGTATCGACTTATGAATGAAATAATACAATGTATACTACACTGAAGTGTTATCTCGGTGGTAAGAGTTTAACTGTGTAGTATCAAGGTACTAAGATGGTAAGCGTTTAACCGTGTAGTATCAAGGCACTGAGTTCGAATCCACACGGTTGCAAGGAAAAGAAGAGTCTAAGCACAACAAACAATTGAGACAATTGCTCTACTAGAGAGTACCAAATCCATTTTTGCCAAAGATATTTGCTGCAAGGACAGCATTTCCTGGCTAAGTTTGCTCTTAGTAGCCAAGAAGGGGTGTGGATAGAAGATATCTTTTTTTGGACCTAATTATATTTGATTTGTTCCACATTGGATCTTATTCAATTCATTTTTAATCAAAAAATTATATACTATGTAGGAATATAATAAAATCTATCTAATAAATTTTGTGTAGATAATAATCTTTTACTATAGTAATTACAAGTTTACTAACTATTAAAGTTTAAGGTATAAATAAGTATCAATTAAAACTGTTAAAGGATAAGAGAGTGAGAAAAAAAATTACACTGGTATGAAGCAAAGAGCGATTCCAAGGTAAACAAGATGACTGGTAATCTAATATTAAATGAATGATAGATAAAGCATACTCTAATACGGTGAATTCAATTCCCAGGTCAGCATTTACAGAATGAAAAACAATAAAACAAATGTTTTTTGTTACATTATAAAACATACTATTCTATAGCACGTGAGAGAGAACTTGATATAACTATATCATGTAGAAGGATCCAACTTCATTTTAGAACAAGATCAAATCACTGACATTTTAGAGACTCTTGTGAAGCAATATTTGATTAAATTAACCACCTAAGTTACACAGATGGGAAGTATTTATTTAGATTGAAAGGCAAGGAATAAAACTCTTCACTTCTTGTGTCAGTCTTAAAGGACCTGTACTTATCCCACCAGTGCTTTCCTCTGTCTTTCCGAATAGCAGATTCTTTCTTATGTAGTGTGTTATCCAAGAAATATGCAACAACTCCAGCAACGAAAGCTTTTGATTGGAAGGGCACATTTACTATATCATTGAACTGCAAGGTACATCAAAGATTCAAAATGTTTGTAACCAATATGCATAAAACGTACATGACAAGAAACTAAAGGCTTGTGAATATGACACATGGGGATGTAAATAGTAATAGAAAAGTAAATAGATAACCATAGAGCCATACCCATCTCGCTCCGGTGTGAACTGGACCAAAACCATTAATTGCTGTGTACTCGTTGAAATACTGTGGGATAGATAAACCCAAGAAGATGGAGAAGCCTAATACAAACTTGGTCCTAAAACTATTGAGGTTGCAGAATTGAAGAAAACTTAGACCTCCCGAGCCTACAAATGATAAGTGGAAAGTTACATGCTGTTTATTGTAAGCATCAAAGTAAATCAAAAGCATGAATGGCTTGTGGTTATTATTGTATCTTAAATCAACATACCGACATAAGCAAAGAACAAGCAGTATAGTGCAGCGACAATGGGAGGGGGAATGGAAGCAAATACTGCTCCAAATTTTCCTACAGTAAAGGAAAAATAGTAAGTGTTGAAGGAAAGAAGCGTAATAGGTTACAAACATTGTATAGAATATAGAAAGTTAATATAGAGTTGATTAATTATAGTCTTTTATTAGGTAGTTAGTTAGTTAGTTAGTTAATTTCTCACAAGCTCTAAATATAGAGCTTCTCATGAACTCATTTACTATCTTTTATCAATATGAAATATTCAAGGGAATTTTCCTTTCTATCATACTCCCAAGTTTATTGCACATATGAGTTGCATTTTTCAACTCACCTAGTATCGAAAAGAAAATCATAAACCCTGCGGATATTTGAACCACTCTTCGACTGCCGACGCGTGTCAAAGCCAAAAGACCAGCATTTTCACTATAAGGAAACAAAAACAAACACCTTTCTGGAGTTAACAAGGATGTTCATCTTCTTTAATTAAAGTTGGGTATACAACATAATGAATAGATTCTTACACAGATACAGAAGATCCAATGCCAGTTCCAAACAATCCTGATAACAGAATGCCAACACCCTGAAGAACGGAGATAAAATGTGAAGTTTTCAGTATTATCAGTGTCGACTTTAAACTACTAGTGTATAAATGCATTTAAATTCATTTGTGGGTGCTTAAATTCAAAAGTACTTGCTACTTTTATACCTGCCAACCAATACCCCGACTAAGAATGGATGGTGGTAATGGTGTTGCACTTGCGAACCGATAAACAGCAATAAAAGCTCCACTAGACTGCATGTAACAAATTAAACATAAGTATAAAACTTAACTCTAGTGAGGCAGTATAATTCAATGAAAATGCACATAAGCATATATTCATAACACGAATAATCAATTAAAACACAAGTATACAAACCAGATAATCTCAGAATGTCATCATGCACACAGTAACACTGCCATGTGTCGGGTCAAATTTAGTAGTACATATTAATTAATGATTTCCCTCGAGTGAATTTTTCTTCACAAAACATTAAAGCTATTTACACTGGTAAAATATTGCCCATAACTAAAAAAGTAATTTAGATCAGTATTCCTCTATTTGGTATAGTTACATTACATCATATTATCCTCCCCAACCATAAATTAATATACCCTCCACTATCCACAACTTGAATTTCGATGATTTAACGTTGTAATCATTATCATTTTCAAGTTGGAAGGTCATTTTCTCTTATGAAACCATTATATCGATTAAAGTTATCAATATTGTTCCCGTGTTACAATTGCCATTTAAGAAACAAATTCAGCCGTTCTTTACAAACACCAAAGTACTCATAAAACTTTCCAGGACTAAAAACCCGACTTCAGCCCTAGATTTTTCTAAACAAAAAAAATAATCAGCCATGATGCTTAGGTACCAGATTTCTAAAATTTTGTTTTTGAGAAGCATGACCATTTCACTAAAGTCAGTTGTCTACAAAACAAAAACAACAATCCTAGATGTCTTGCTGCAATGCACCCTGATAACATATTCGTAAGAGCAAAAATAATTATGAATATAGAAATTAATAAAATAATTATTGCATAGAAAGGAAATTGCTCATTATTAACTAAAATAGGAACTCTTGTCAACTTCAAAAGAAATTTGTCAAAAACAAAAAAAAAAACTTCAAAAGAAATTATAAATATCCAAATAAAAGAATTACCTCTACTAGAGCAACAAAGGATGTCATCATCATGGCAAAGGCTTCACCTGCATCAAATGAAGGGGCACCCCATTGAAATGGATACGGAACTCGTATCCTGCAAATCCAAAATCCCAATGAATAAGAAACTAATATCTCAACGATGCAATTAAATTTTGTTGCTTTATGATATCAACTCCATCGTGTCCATGCTCTAAGGTTCAAGAATTACAAATGTGACAATAAGGAAGGCTATCAACACATTTATTACAGATCAGCATTCTCAATTGCAATTGCATAATACATGCTTCACAAATAATAGTTGTTTTTTCAAATTCTGCTAGGTTAGACGGTCACTGTAGCTACTATTTAATAACACTAATACACGCTTCACAATTGTCCATTTTTTAACAAGTCAAGATTATCCTTTAACCATTTTATAAAAATGAACAAATTATAAAGATATGTTGAAGAATGTTTAAAAAAAAAACGTGTTAGGAGCATTTCTCGGTGATACATTGTATCATTTTGATATTATCAATCATATTGCATATTCTCCGATTCTCAACTCCACAAAGCATCGCTGATAATACTAATATGAAATTCAATGAATGAATCCCCCATAACACCTTATGGCAAAATGCGTCATTTTTAAGTTCTATGAAGTAATCGGATAAATATAAAATGTTGAAAAATTGAAATGATACAATGTTATAAACTTATAGTGAGTGCACCACAACTTAAGGACACTGGGTTATTTTCAAATAATCAGTTGTCAAAGAAGAAAACCATGTAGTTTTAAATAGTCAACGAATTACAAAATCCACAACTCACCATGGAGCAGCATCTATTAGGCCTGAACTATCAGTGCGGCAGGTCATCTGCGTTGTACGTTTAACGTGGTTATAGGCCCCTCCAACAGTGAGAATAAAAGCATATAACCACACAATTGCAACCGTGAACAAAACAGAAAAACGGTCGAAGACGTGTTTTCCTGAATGGAGCACATGGGGTACAAACTGCATGACAACCATCAGTCGTTGTTAACAAATCTTGTTCCACAGAAACCAATGCTAGAAAGATATAGAAACATGAACGGAGATCATGATGCTTATTTGAAACATAGATACTGGGTTTCTAACACTACAAAAATATGTACCTGTGAAACAAATACTAGCAATACAAGCTCTGGCAATCCAATCTCTACACACTTAGCAACCTACACCAAAGCCAGGTATCAAAATTGAATTATTATTTTTTATCAATTAACAATGCACGCAGTCAATTTAAATATGCAGCATAAGGCTTACCCCAGGAAACCCTAACTCATACAGCCCAAAACCAACAAGAGATACCAAAGGAACTGCTGAGAGTGGACTTAAGAACCTGAAGAAAGAAGTTGAGCTTGCATCATTTGGGAATATTATGCTCAATCACAAGAACATCAAGTTAATTTAATATTTTCAGTTTCTGAAGATTAACTAGTTAATGCATATTTCAAATCACAAATCACTCATAAATATCAGTAAAATATGAAATTTAATCATCAGAAACAGGACATTTCATAAATCTTGCTTACACTCCACTTTGGACATGTTCAAGCCACATATGAAGACCAAGAAAGTAATAACACAGCCACTTAAACTTGAGACCAACCTTGCAACATTTCGCCAAAGACCGCTAAACCCTAACACTATTTGAAGGGTGGAAGCGACAATTAGAGCACCTTGGGTTGCCCGCATTATCTTCTTGAATTTCTGTATAAAGAGAAGAATGAAGCAAAAAAAGCAGGGGAAATTAGTGATCAAACAGTCCATGTGCCCAAAAAATAAAAATAGTGATCCAACATTTATTTAGCACCAGAATCTAATGTCATATTCTGCTTGTTAAATTAAATTTATGCTCTCTGTTCAGATTATGGCGGATTTCATTACAATACAGTAACTCAGCAAGCTTATGACATATCAACTTTGCACAATTCATAGGAAGAATAGTTCTCATACAATACCTCTATAGGATCCGGCTCGTCATTGAATCGACCAGCAAGAATGATTGATATTGTTGCTGGAACGAAGGTATAAGAGCCTCCGATTACTGCGGGCAGTCGGCTTCCAAACAAAGTTTGCACCAATGTGTTGATTCCAGCCACAAAGAGTAGTGTTTGGATAACTTTTGCTTTCTCCTCCTGCAAAAAAAAAAATGGACTTCTAATTCTCCTCTTGTTTAAAAATAATAATATTTTTGCCTAGGACAAAAGTGCAACTTTAATCAAGAGGTCAAATACAAATATCTCTCTCAAAATTATCAATTACCATTTCCTTAAGAATATTATTTTTGTGTTAATACTTACATTGCCACCTCCCATCTGAGGAACAAGTGAAGTAGGAATTAGCACGGTTGTACCCAGCATCACAAGATAATGTTGGAAACCAAGAAGTATGGCCTCAGCTGCATCAAAATGCCCCCAAATTTCACATCAAATTTAATAAGGAAAAGAAAACCAGATGTGCCGGTTATATCTACAACAACATAGAGCCCAATGAATAAAGAGGTTGATTCTTAAAATTCAAACTATTTTGTATGATATTGATGGCAGATTGGCAGGATATGGCAATGGTATTGAATTTAGCCATAAAATCGTATTTTCCAATCAGAAGCAGTCGACTGCATGTCCTCAGCATTGTTATATAATGTTCCAAATTCAACAAAATGAATTAACGTTTCTTAAGAAGAAAAAAATTCTTATAATTAACCAGTAAAATGTTTGTAAATGATTATATCAGAAATAAAAGTAGCACAGAAATTATTTGTGGCCCTCAATCCCTAATATAAAAATAACTAAGAGCCTCCTCCTTCATAAAAAAACTAAAAAGAGCCTCCATATGTATGTAGAATCACAGCATAGCTAAAAGCCAAAACAAGAAGTTCGAAAGAAATTCAATAATTTCGAAATAAGACTCCAAATTGGTTCCGACTTCCAATCACTTGTGAAGTAAAAATACATTGACTATCACAATCACACAACTAAAAACCAAGTCCTTCAGACAAACACGGCTATTATTACTTGGAAAAAAGTTTATAAATCTTAGTCACACCTCACTTATCTCCAGTTTAGTATCAGTCGGGTGTACAAAGTTCAATGGCTTACTAAAACAATTATTGGTCAGACTTTACTTCTCTCAACTAAAAACGAGAGTACAAAGTAACCAGCGCCATTTCACTTAGGAAAGGAGGCACTCTAAGACCAAAAAGAAAAATTATCAGGCAAGACTCATGGACTTAATTGCTGAAAGAATTTTATTTTTTTTTTTCCTTTTATTTTTCATCTTATTTCCTCCACATGCCTTGCTAAGTATAGAATTAGAATAACATAAAAGAATGGTTAGTTTTTATTTAATTTAAATTGAATATTTATTCCTCAAGGCAACTACTCCGGAAAGAGTTTAAAGAAAGACACTTTAAACAATTGGATATAAAGCTACCATATTCCCATATATCTATGGCTTAAATTTAAGAATCAGGTTCAAAGTAAATTAAAAAGTGAATGTAATAAAACTCACGCCAAGGTGGAGGACTTGTTATGCAATAAGAAACATTTGGAAGCTGATCCTTCGGTGGATGCGGCTGTGGTTCATCTGCTTTCGGCGCCGGAGCTCCACCTCCTGCCATTTCTTACTAACTTTCACAATTAACTGTAACAAAAACACAAATTAACACCAATTCTCCTAAGAAGAGAGTAGTATTTACTTCACTTTTGGTTTTGGAAAGTAAGGGTGACAATAATTGCAAAGTTTAACATAGAAGAAGAAAAGAAAAGAAAAAGTACCTTTTAACGATGCTTGTTTCAGCTAGTGAAACCAATGAAAATGTTTTTATGAGTGAAAGACAACTCAGAAGGTGGTGTTATTCTAGCTCTAGGGGAGTGTGTGAAGTAAAGCAGACTCAAAAACGATAAAGAAGTGAGTGAGGTAGTACACAGAAATGGAATGAGCTTAATGTTCTCTCTCTCTCTCTCTCTCTTCACTTTATTATCTTTCTACCAAAAATTAGAATAATTTATTTTCTCTTTCTAGGTGAAGGAAACTACACGATAGTTATTATATTAGGAAATCTATCCTTTCACGTTTAATTTTTTCAATTATTATCTCTAATTAACTTTGAGACAACATTTTCATATTTATTATGATTATTTTTATGTTGTTCGGTTTGGGTAGAAAAAGAGAGCTCGTGGGATGACGGTGATGGTTGTTGGATACCAATTGGAATTGTATACCGACAATAAATGAATTGATTAAGGTAAATTAATACTACTAGTACGTGGTACGTATACTTTTTCAAGCAGTCAAATGTGATAGACGAGGTTGAAAACAGCTTCAACATAGCTAGGCCTAGCAGCTGTAACCTTGTGACTTGTCCAATGAATGAAAGTAGTCAAAATCATCAACCTTTACTTGCTGTTTGAGTTATTAGAAATTTTATAGGAGAAGGCTAAATACTAGTAATTTTCAAGATAAATTCATGGTACTGGTTAACAAGATTCAATTTTATTAGATAAAAAAAGTAAAATATGTTAAATAATACTATAAATGAAAGAATTTATATACTCAATTTTTGTTTAAAGATGTAATGTCCAACTCATTTATGAACTTTTAACTCAATCACATTATTCTTAAGCTTGACATAGAATTCTAACTTAATCTTTCAACATATTGATTTCTTCTTAATCGATAAGGGTTAGAGAAGTGACATTGTTACTCTCTTCTCAACATTTTTTTATATTCGTTCTTTTATTAAATGAAATTGATATGGATCCCACTTTTTGGAAAAGGATATTCTCATCTCACATAAAATAGTGAAACACACATGTGTTTTATTAAATAAAAAATAAGCGTTAAAAAGAGCATTCTTAACAATTTCTTTAAGGATCATATATTAACTAGTGTTTCTAAAGCATTTATTATAAATAAAAGTGAAATTCAAAACAAAAATGTAGTACTGACTAATTTTGGTCCGAAAAATATTGGTAACACATGTTATCACTTTAACAAACATGTTTGTAGTCAACCAATCAAATACTACAAGTCAAAATTAATTAAGAGATTTATGGTCCTTCATATGAAAAATGTTATAGACTAATTTAAATATTATTTTTTGCCATAGATTGAAATGAGAGGAATCAAATTAAATCTTTAGTCGTTTTTATAAAAACTAAATTATTTTAAAGGTCTCTAGAGACGCCCCTTTCTTTCTTCTTTAAAATAATTTTAAAGTGATAGATATTTAAGTAAATTTCTATTTTATATTTTTGTGCACAAACAAATTTGTTGACATTAATGTTAATTTGGACATATATGGTAAAAGAATTACATTAATTGTCATTTTTTTACAAGCATTAATTATCATATATGCTGCAAATAAATAAGACCTCCTTGAAAAAATTGGAAGCACGCTTTAAAATTACAAAAGAAAATTTCCAACAAAAAAAAAAATACAAAAGAAAATGTTCAACATCTGCAGCTTGCAGGCATGCAAAGAGTGTAATAACGGCTTGATGTTGAAACAACGATACAATTTGTTTTTCTCCACGTGAGGAGCTTTAAATATCAAGTTTCGGGTGCTCGTAAATTTAACAAGATACCTAAAAAAAATAAGAAGAAGAGAGCGTTTTAGACAAGTCCATCGTATCCGTGGATGGTAAGATCTTTTTTTTTAGGAGATGAATATTAAGATCACTGATAAGTTTAAGTCAGAATCTATATGAAAAATCTCCGAATTCTATTTAAGTTATCAATTATAGAGACAAAACTACGTCTTATTTGAGAATATTATTGTTGTGTTTTGTATGGCGTTGAAACATGTAAAAGCACCATGGAAAATCACGTTTGGGTAGAAGCCATATTTCCCAGCTTCTACCTTTTTACGGTGAAAGTGCATTGGAAGTGGTATTGGGCTTCCAAACTTGTTTCTAAACACATGCTATATCAATCAATTTTTCACTTTCATAATCAATTTAATTCATGGTTGAATTCACGACGATTTTGACAAAATTGAAGGTGCAAGAGAACACGAGAATGAGGTTGAATTGTGTTCAGGTTAAAAATATTTCACAAATCATTTTGAAAGCCATTCTTTCTTTTTTGAATGACACAATTATTTATGTCTAGTTTACAACTTAACATGGTTTTTATGTCTAGTCCGTTCGCTCCGAAAGATTTGTCTTCAAACACCAAAGGACTTTTACACTATGATCAAACGTTGATTATTAAAAATTCTATTAGGGTGTCTCCTGCAAAACCTTCTTGGCTATACCACTTGTCTCAAACAAACTTAAACAACTGTAAGCCTTTCAATGAACCAAACCACTTGAGGTGTTCAACAAGACTTGATGATGCTAGTCTTTTTTAGTCCAGATTGATATCATCAAGTCTTAGATGAACATACTATCAATAAAAAATTGATTGTGTAAAAAAGAATTAATAGCACGTGTGAGCCAAGAAATGGAGGCGATGGTGAAAATGTCCATTGTGTACGAAAGAATGATTGGGAATTTTGAATAAAAAATAAAAATGATTGGGAATTATTATTATTTTGGTTGAAAGTGAATGATTGAGATTTGAGAATACTCAGTTTTTGTGGGTAAGAGAATATAAAGGTTAGTGTTAGGCTAAGAGAGACACGAGACAATGGACATTGGACACACTCCCAAGACGTGAATGTTGCTATCACTCTCACTTATCTCAAACCTCTCACAGTCACGACCCATCCATGCATTAGGTCAAATAATTCACTCCAAGTTCTCAGTCTCTCCACCATGTGATGATCAAGGAGAACTTTATGCACATGCATATGCTTTGCTTTTTCCCCATTTGCATAATTCAATTAATTTATAAATTTCTTATGTTCCAATTATTTATATATTTTCCCTTTCATACCCAACAATTTAAGGATTTCACAGGTGCAAAAAGTACACCTTTTAAGACTTTAGCATTTCAAATTTTCAAACAATACACATCGTGTCACTATCATCAAGTAATAAATGGAAATTTTAATTGAAAATACCCCCACCTCAATTATACAGTGTTAGCGTATTCCACTTTCCTTCCCCTTGCATTCATTATTTATACTTGATTTTTGTTTACGCAATACCACTTGTTTTATACATCTGGACACATTGCAGTTACTCAATCTATTGACAAATATTAATCAACTATACATAATACATTCCTTCAACAGAAAAAACTATACATAAATACATGTCATATTAGTAAAAAAAAGAAGAAAAAACTCCACATGTCACTACTATTAAATAAACTTCAAACCAGAAGATATCGACGACAAATCTAAACTAAGTGCGACTTACTTTTCATTACTTTCTAATTATAAATTCAAAAAAGTTTAGGTTGAGAGTTCCATTTCAACAAACCAAAAAAAATAAAATTATTTGAAAAATTATAACCATTTCAATTAAATCAGTTTTTTTTATTCAAATATAAGTAAAGTAATAGCTAGTTGATTGTTTGACGGACCTTGACTTTATTTTTGTCCTTAAATATAAACTCTTTTTCAAATTACTAGGGGACGTTTGTTCCAGGGTATCAAAATTTAATCCCGGGAATAACTTCCCAAGGAATATTTTTTTAAAAAAATTGTTTGGATAGTATTGTTAGTTCCCAGGAATCTTTTATTTTAAATTTTTACACTTCCCAAAATACCCATATGATGTAACTTGATCTTGTTTCATTCGGTCCTGTAAGATACTCCATGAGTATATCATTATCATTATTATTTGTGATTTTATGAATCGTGAAATAGGCCAAGAATGGAATAATGCAGAAATAGAGCTTTTATTATACTGAATGTGTGAAATATTATACAATATATAATCTATGAAATCCAGTCATTATTTTATTATAAGAAACAATGGCAATAAGTTGTAGCAATCTAGAATGCAGGTACTGCCAATATTGTAAGAAAAAAAATTATATGATAGTTTTTAGAGTAAAAAACAGCACGATAGAGAAAGGTACAACAATTATATTTACTGGAAATATTACTTGGGAAAAAACAAGACGATAGAGAAATAATTAATTGTAATCGTGTGTAGGTAGTGGGGCAATACACATAACTGCTTATATTACCTGGGAATATAAGTTTCCCATCTCTATTTGCCGGGAATAGAAAGTCAGACACCCCACTTCTCCACTAGACTATTTAACCACAAAAAAAAACCAGATAATGTGGGGGAAAATCTTTCTCGAGCATAATTATTTCCTGGGAATAATTGTTCGTTCCAATGTAACAAACACTAAGAATCTTAATTCCCATCCAAGAATTCCTGGGAATATGTTTTGTATCCATGAAACAAACACCCCTAGATGTATTTATTTTTTTTTTCCTAAACATACCTCTAATTAATACTATTAACTTGTCTTGAAATTTGAAAAGTCAAATTTAATACGCATATAAACAAAGGATAATTTGGTAATATTAACACACAAAACAGACACATTAACTACATGACAACTTTTCTTAAGAAGTGTGAAGAAAAAAAAACAAAAGGAGCTTACATACAAGGGAGGGAGTATATTGAATCATCAGCTACTATGTAAAGAAGGGTTTTGCTAACCAGTGCCCCCAAGAACATTGGTTAAGGATATCAAAAATAGAAAATTTTCATTAAAAACAACAACTTTTTGACTTTCAAAAAGTTAAACATTCAACTTTTCACCAATTTCCAATGCATAATTTCTATATTAATTTTATTAAACCATCTACAATAGTGAGTGTTTCACCTATTTAGCACCACATTAAATAGGCACCCCACTATGGAGTATAATGGGTGGCTATGGAGAAGGGTGGCTGGCTATGGAAGCACCCTCTCCCTCTTCATTTTTCATGGGTCTCATTTAATAAAACTTAATAAAATAAATAAATTTTGTTGAAATGCAATGATATAAAATTATTTGTGAGACCTATTTAATAATTTCTTTTAAGGTGTTTGATTGGAGAAAATTGGTGCTTATTAAGTATTATTGTAAATGAGTGATGTGGACATATGAATTCAATTTAAGCATCCAATTTAGGGTGCTCTGTTGTAGATGGTCTTAACTAGTGCCCTTAGACAATCCACACTGGTGGGTGCTTCATCTATTTAACATCATATTAAATAGGCACCCTCATTATGGAGTATAACATATGGGTGACTATGGAGAATGGTGGCTATGGAGGCACTCTCTCTCTTCATTTTTTCATGTATCCCATTTAATAAATCTTAATAAAATAAATAATTTTGGTGGAAATTTAATGATATAAAATTATTTGTAGGATCTATTTCATAATTTTTTTGAGGTGTTGGGTTGGAGAAAATGGGTGCTTATCTCTTACTTATTAATGTTAACCCGTCTCGCTAAACTTGACCTAATTTTTATGAAAATACTATATGACAATCATAACATTCATCTAAACTATTTTATTACCTATTACCGTCAAATATTACTTTCGATATGACCCGTGCGTTAGCACAGGTCGATGGTCTAGTTAAGTATTATCGTAAAACAAGTGATGTGGACACATGAAATTAATTTAAGCACCCAATTTAAGGTGCTCTGTTGTGGATGGTCTTAGGATACTAGTTAGCATTTCCCGGTAAAGAATAGTATTGCTAATAAGTGTTCTAAAGACATTATTAAGGATTCTAAATTAAAAAAATGTTTATTAAAAAAGTCAAATAGTTCCATTTTCAATGTATTAAATTTATCACTTTCTTTTAAAACTTGTAATTTAAAGTTGTTAAAGAATATCTCTAAAAAAAAATTGTTAAAGAATGTCTTTAGGGTACTCGTTAGCATTTCCTTATAAAGAATGTTTGACATTTCATCTTTACCTAAAAATTCGAGGTATTAGGTATATAAATCCTTTCAAATATATGTGGTTGCTCAACTTTCACTTTTTCATTTTATGGATTTTAGTCAAATCGTAAAAAAAAGACTCCTTACATAAAAAAGCCCTATAAAAAAATTTAGAACGTAGTTTTAGTCCCTCTTAAATTAAAATATGTTTATTTACGCTTAAACTTTTACATTTTTGAATGATTTTTTACGGAGATCTTTAAAACATTATAAGAAACTCTTTTGTAGAAAATAGAATTTTTTAACATGTAATGAATTATATATGAATTTTTTAAACGACAAAATTTTAAGATAAAACTGATACAAATCTGGACCTAAAAAATCATTTTGAGGCAACTTTTTAAGTGGACTTTTTTATAATGTTTTAAACAAGTTGATTAAAAATCTTTCAAAAATTTAAAAATTTAAGGGTAATTAGACAAATTTAATTTAACAAGGATTAAAACTACGCGCTGAATTTTTTTGTAGGGATCAAAACATGTCACTTTTTTTTATGAGGACTAAAAACAAAATTGATTATATTTATATTGACCAAAAACTTGTTTTAAACAAGTTGATAAAAAATCTTTCAAAAATTTGAAAATTTAAGGGTAATTAAACAAATTTAATTTGACAAGGATTAAAACTACGCGGTAAATTTTTTTATAGGGATCAAAACATGTCATTTTTTTCTTATGAGGACTAAAAACAAAATTGATTATAGTTATATAGACCAAAAACTTATAACTTTTTTTAAATAAACAATAAACACACATTAATTATGACAATTAACATCTCAGTCATGCTTACACCCAAAGTCAACCTAATACGTTGCTTTGAAATCTCAGTTATGCTACCACTCCCAAGACATTGTGTGTCAAAATTTTCCTACCTTATGTGTTTCTCTTTTCATTCATTCTAAGTGTTTCTCTTTTCATTCATTCTAAAATTTATGTGTTCTTAATTTTCAGTTTGAGTGGAAAAAGTGAGGGTCTATATTTTTTCCCATTAAACAAGGCTTGCTATATACACCCCCTATCGCAACCCGACCCATGCCGAGGGTCGAGCATGTGTATGACTTCTAACTAACATTAACGACAACAATTTTTCCCTCAAGTGTGAGTTCATTAATTTATCTAGGTACGATCAACTCTCAATCGGTTATGATATATATCAGTGTTGGACCATGATGAAAATTCGGGATATCAATATTGGGTCAAAAGCAACCACGTATAAAGGGAGTTCAGGATATCAACATATTGAGACAAGAGAATCTCACATCATGTTTATATACAACTTTACGACAATAGATATATAGATCATCTCGTTTGTATGTTGTTCAACCTCTATTTTTTCATCAAATATGAGACTTCTAACACACTCACAAGAATTCTAACAATATTCTACCAAATATGATTTTAAAGGAGGTCAATGTCATATTTGTTTAAAAAAATATATATAATTTCATATTTTACATTTTGTTATCCATGCACCATAAAAATAAAATTAAGGGAGTATGTTGTAAAAACATGAACTCCAACATAATTTAAACCCTAAACCTTAAACCATATTCCAAACAACCGTCCTTTGCTTGCAAAATTATACTAATTTTTGTGTAGATTTGAAGGTGATCACCAAAACACTCTCTTTTGTTCAGTTTGTTCTTTTAAATCATCAATGTTTTGAAATAAATGTTATTATCAACTTTTAAGATTTAACCTATAAAAAAATACACAAAAATCATGTGGTTATGTTTTTTCTTGCAATGAAAGTGTTGAGAAAGCGTCTCAAAAACATAATTTTCTAATTTCCGCTCGGTGTAATTCGAATTAGGCAGACTGGTAATTGGACTACCTGTTCAAATATGTGACATGAAGTTTTTGTTGGATGGAATTCAAATTATATTGACGTCAAGACATAGTAATTTGAATTACAAGGGTAAGGTAAAATATCTAAAAAAATAATATAATTTTACCTCATCATTCACCTGTATCAAAAGAGATGACTCTTAGGAAACTTAAACCCTAACTGTTTGGTGCACATGATAAAATAGATATAGGATGAGATATGAAACTGGATAAGGATAGGAAAGGATATGGACATGATAAACATTTATCCTATCACATGTTTGGTGCTAACAAGATAACAAACAAAATATCATATATATCATAATTAAATGTCAAAATTACCCTTGTAATTAATTATATATTTTAACCTTTTTAAATTAAATTTAATTTAATTATGCTAATTATACAAAGTTATTGAAAAAGAATTATTTCAAAAAACAAAAAGTTACAATTTTTTGTTTGAGGGAAGTTACAAAAAAAAAATTGATAACCTTCTTCTTACTTTTTTTTTTGTTCGTTGGATAGAAGGATGGATAAACGTGCTAGCAATGAAATTGGTTCTGAATATGGTACAAATTGTGACAATAGGTAATCGTGTCGTGATTTTTCTTCTTTAGTTCTCTTATTCAACACCCCCAATTCTTAGACGTACGGTGTAGGAGAAACGAAATCATGAAACAGAGACGTGAATAGCGGCAACGTAGTTTCGCACCATGGTTGGAAAAACGACAAGAGTGAGGGAAACAGTTTCAACAAAAATTGATTGTAGGGCATAATTGGGGTCAGGTCCGTAACAAATAGAAAAGACGGTGTTGAAGAGTTATGGAGGGAGAGGTAGAGGTCTATGGATGGAGAGAAGAGAGAAAGTGAGCTAGGGGTGGACAACAGTCGGTCTCGGTCGGAATTCGGGCTTAAAATCCCAAACTGAGTTAACCGACGGTTGGAACATTTCAATCCATTCCCGTCCGTTTTGATCCTTCGGTTACTACGGGTTTGGTTTGGCGGTTTCGGCGGGTGGACGGGTGGTTTGTATCGGATTTTACTGCAAAAAATTTGAACCAAACACCTTGGACAAATCTAGAAAATTAGAGCAAAAAACTCAACAAATTTGAATGAATATGTTCTCATATGATAAAATTCAAACCAAGAAACAAAACAAACTCAATAAAATGGACTGGATTTTAGTTTAGGATACAAAAAAGAAATGATGGTTGAGATTGGTTCTAGTTGGTTTCGATTATACTGTACAGTGAAACAATGGAGGAGAAGAACTTTGAAAGCGAAGATGAAACAACACAGGTGAAATGAACGAGGAAGTTTTCTCTGAGAAATACAATTAAGGAGAGAGAATGAGTATAATGAATGAGAAGAAAGAATATGAGAAGTGGAAACGGCGCCTCTGTGATGTTAGAAAGCTAGGGTTTTCTTTGTGGTAAGTGAGCAATCCGAGTCAAGATTTTGGACTGAGTAACTAGCATGCCCAATATACTAGTGAATATAGTAGTAACATAATTTTGTGGATTTTGTAACGGTCGGATTCGGTTTTTGCTGGGCTGGATTCACCCAACCGAAACCGTCCAACACCAAGGAAACCCATGATTTTTGGGAAATTTTACCATATCCCTACATTTATACACTTACCCCTACAAAACACTTATAATTCCAATTATACCCTTTTTGTCATTAATTTTTTTTACATCTATTTTTCACCCTTACTTTTGACACGAGTTCACCCCTTCATCCACCACCAAAAAAGTTCACCCCTTCATAATCTTGTTAAGAATTAATTTCGGAAAACTTTTCAGATGTTTCCGGTTTGTTTCTAATTTCCAGAAAATTCATTTAATTTGAACAATCTGTAAAAAAACAATTATGTTTGCTTTGATTGACAAATCATCGTCCACAAACCACACAAAAAGGTATATCCTTGTTGTATTTATGGTTTTTTGAAAATTTCAACATGCCAACTTTTCAATTTAACATTCAAAAAACATAAATCTATGATTTTGAAGGTTTACACAGAACCTCGGATAGCCAAAAAACCAAAACAATGAAAAATAAAAAATAAAAACCCATAAACGATTATTTAATAGTTATTATTGACATTCCTTCAAAAAAAAAATAGTTATTATTGACATTGAGACTGCCTTCCAACCCATAAAGACATTATTTAATTGCTATTACAATCATTATAGTTACTTCACTAACAAATACTAGTATTCCGCTCACCGGAATTGATTTTAGATATTTTCAGTATTCATTTTAGGCAATGTGAATATGAATTTTTTGGAATTTAGAAATTAATCGACAAACAATTTAAAAGTTTTCCGAAATTAAATTTAGAATCGAGGTGTTTGTAATAGTTTTCCAGAAAATGTGTACCAATGTAGGGGTAAACTCCAATCGAAAGCAAGGGTGAAAAATAAATGTGAAATTAGTTAAATGACATAAGGGGTAAAATTGAAATTGTAAGTATTTTGTAGGGGTGAGGGTATATATGTAGGGGTATAAGGTAAAACTTCCTGATTTTTGTAACTGTATGACCCATGAAAACCGGTTCACCCGACCGCTGGTTGTCGGGCCTTGCGGTTCGGCCGGTCTGGGTCGATTTCAATTATTTTGTCCAGCCCTAACGTGAGCTATGAATTGAGAAAGAGGGAAAAATAAGGATTTCAGTCTTAACCATGATAGGATAATTCTAACCCACCAAAAACTAATGATAAAAATAACAAAGAGTAAGTAGGATATGATTAGAAATAGGTTAAACTTATCATTTCCTATCGACGAACCAAACGAGGTTTAAAGGTTCGTATCTCTTGACAAAAGGTCTTGAGTTAAAGAACGAGAAACAAGAAGATGAAACACGAAGAATAAGTCATGACTCTTGTGATGAGTGCAGTCACGAAACTACATAAAGTAGATTGGGAGCAACTGCCCCCACTACTATTCCGGTTATATTTATTGATTCTCTAATATTTTAATGATTGTTCTCTCTTAAAATAATAGATTGTCTCCGTTGAATTGAAATTTATACCTTAAAAAAGAGTTTCGCTCGTGAATTTGATAAAATCATATGTGGAAATGAATTTGAGATGAAATTTTGAATAGTTTTCACCATACTTTTTAAATATAAAGACACGAAAGAACAATTTTAATTTATAGATGTTAATGGTCTTTAATTTTTCTAATATATGATATGACGGTGTTTATAATTTCAAGTATTTCTCTCAATAATAATGATATTATTATTCTATCACTTTTGCATTGCTAAAATTTTCTATAAATATTTATCATATAGAATCTTGTCCCCTTAAGTCAATTTTTTTTGGATCCGACGTTGGTTGAGTGCTTCTATTGAGTTTTTTTTTGGGTAAGAGACTGTTATTGCCAAAAATGAAATATTTGGTCGAACTCATGATTATATTTTCGACAAGGCAGATGGGTTATTTCGACATGCTGCAAAGTGCAAAGGGGTTTCGACCAATAACATACAGACTTCGACACACCGCAATTTCGACCAAGTGCAATAAGACAAAGTGGAACATGTAGCGGCAAACAAGGCTGAAGTGCATTGAAGTTATTTCTTAGTGTCTTAGTGCATGGAAGTTATTTTCTAGTGTCTTAGGAAGTTATAAGAAGTTATTTCTATTTTTAATCTAGACCACAGGATTTAGTGGTAGTTTTTCCTACAAAATCGATATATATTAGTTTGTAACAAGAACAAGGGGTTGGTTTCTTAATTTCTTAAACTCTAACACCCCCGCCGCAGGTTCATGAGTGTATGGATCGACAGATTCCAACCACCCTTTACATTCGTGCAATTTAATATTATTGTTCTTGCTTTATTTTCCTCTTTCTTTTGTAATTTTCATTCCCTTTCATCTCTCTTCTCTTTCTTCTTCTTTTTAATATGCTCGCTTGAGCATTTTTTATCATGTTGTCACGAGACAACTTGTTATTAAAAGATGTTGGATGCAATTTTGACATTAATGTTCTTAAGGAATGCATGAAGTGATGTTATAAGCCGCAAGACTTGAACGATCCCCTTTAAAAATACATTTATGACCACTGATAGATAATGAAGTTTACCTTTTCAAAAATCGGTGTAAACAAATTGGCACGTCCCATTGGACCTTTCAAGTTTTGCGCGACCCAACACTTTATATGCATAAAAAATGGTTTTTTTAAGCCATATTTAAAAAACTTTTCAAAACCTTGGAAAGAAATTTCCATTGTATTTTTCAAAACCATGGAAAGAAATTTCCATTGTAGTTTTTCAAAAACCTTGGAAAGAAATTTTTATTGTACTTTTAAAAAACCTTTTTCAAAAACCTTTGGAAGAAATTTTCATTGTGCACTTTTTCAAACAAAAAAACCTTTAGAAGAGATTGTCATAATTTTCGAAAAAAATTCAAAAATTTTTTCTAAAAAAAAAATGTTTCAAAGAAACCGTACATGAAATGGTTTTTTAGCCATATTTTAAAAAATAAAATAAAATAAAATTTGTTGTTGAAGCCATTAAAGGAGGTCACCAATTGAATTGGAGAATCTTTTCAAAATTGTTTTGAAAAAATTTACAAAGATTGAAACTGAAAAGTTTATGACCATAAATATGATTTTTGAAACCGTAAATTAAAATGGTTTTTTGAAAACCATGATCATATTAAATGGTCTGAATTTTCTAAAGGGCAAGTATACATGTGTTTTGAAGTGATCCATGAATATATACACATACTTTCAATTGATCTTTGAGTGATTTATTTGAAGTTCATTAAAGTCAATATACCAAATTTGAATTTGGCGTGGAGAAATGAAAAAGAACTTCTGATGAAGTGGGCGAAAAAGACCATACAATATTCATTTTTGGTATTATGTTTCAAAATGTTATTCCTCTCACATCTTTCGAGAAACAACATTTTAGGGGGCCTCTGTTAGTATCAAAAATGAAATATTTGGTCGAACTCATGATTATATTTTCGACAAGGCTATGAGTTATTTCGACATGCTGCAAAGTGCAAAGGGATTTCGACCAATAACATTCAGACTTCGACACATTGCAATTTCGACCAAGAAAGTTAAGGTTGGAGTGCAACAAGGCAAAGTGGAACGTGTAGCGGCAAACAAGGTTGAAGTGCATTGAAGTTATTTCCCAGTGTCTTAGTGCATGGAAGTTATTTTCTAGTGTCTTAGGAAGTTATAAGGAGTTATTTCTATTTTTAATCTAGACCGTAAGATTTAGTGGTAGTTTTTCCTACAATGTCTATATATATCAGTTTGTAATAAGAACAAAGAGTTGGTTTCTTGATTTCTTAAACTCTAACAACGCCGCCGCGGAGCAAATAGGTTCATGAGTGTATGGATCGACAGATTCCAACCACCGTTTACATTCCTGCAATTTAATATTATTGTTCTTGCTTTATTTTCCTCTTTCTTTTGTAATTTGCATTTCTTTTCATCTTTCTTCTCTTTCTTCTTCTTTTTAATATGCTCACTTGAGCATTTTTCTATCATGTTGTCATGAGACAACTTGTTATTAAAAGATGTTCGATGCAATTCTAACATTAATGTTCTTAATGAATGCATGAAGTGATGTCATAAGCCGCGAGACTTGAACGATCCCCTTTAAAAATACATTTATGACCATTGATGGATAATGGAGTTTACCTTTTCAAAAATTAGAGTAAACAGAGACAGAACCAACAAAGAGGGATATCAAAAGAGGTTTTGGGTTGATGGTGAGGATTTAGGGTTGAGAAACACACTGTAATCACCTTGGAAGAGAGAAAATTATTGAGTGGGTTGGAAGAAAAAAGAGAGAAACTAGTGACTGTTCTTGGTGATTATTAGAGCTAATTTTATGATCACATAAGAAGTTTCTTATGAGAGTCCTGATCCTTGATTTTTTTATGATTTTCTGAAAAAGTTTTGGAGCAATATGATCAAGTAGTCCGAAAGCTAGATTTTCGAATGGGAACAACAAACAATGACTTAAAACAGAAGGATGCGAGCTGTGAAGATTAGTATGGTTATTTGATTAACTATCCGCGTTACAAACATGTTCATAATTGATGCTGATACAATTCGTATTACATAATCCGAATTGTTTTTCTTTTGAATAAGAGTGTTTAGAGGATATTCGGATTTTACAATTCGAAAAAAGCATGGAACACACCCTATATTTTGTGGTGTTCAAATTATAAAACCTAAATCAATTAAAAACTTATTTTTCCATCCAAAAAAACTCATTTCAGATTGTAAAATAAAATCAAAAAATTTTATGAACATTTTCGTAAATAATTAGGGCACGCCAGAAGTAATAGAGTGAAAAAATGTAATAGCTAAATTTATTTCACAAAAAACAAATAATTTTTGATTTGGGTTTCTAGTTCCCTCCTCCTTTCCCATTCTGCCTTTCCCCTTCCCTTCCCTTAACCTTGTCACTTTCTTTCTCAGCAGATGAATCCTTTCATTCAAACCTAAAACCAATCGAAACCATTCATACTAACATTATTTTTCTCACAACAAAACACAATGGGTGACAATAAACGCAAAAGAGGTCGCAAACCCAAAAACCCCGAAACCCTAGAAACCACCGCCACCACCACCACCACCACCACCATCAACGCTTCCACAACCGTCGTAGACGATCCTTCCCCCATTATCGACGACGACTTCTCTGTCGGAAACGTTGAACTCATCGACAACGGCCCCCCTTCTCAACTCGGCCGTGGCCGTCGTGGCCGACCCAAGAAGCACCCCACTATTCCCGAGAAGCCACCCGCAGGCCGCCGCCTTACCCGCTCTGACAGCAACGGTGCCGTCCCGGCGGTCCCGCCTCCGGTTGAAGCTGGGGGTGCTACACCAATGGATGCGGACCCTATATGGGAGAGATTGTCGACGAGGGTGTTGCCTTCGATGGATTCGGTGGTGAAAGTGTTCTGTGTTCATACAGAACCGAACTTTTCTCTTCCATGGCAGAGGAAGAGACAGTATAGCTCTAGTAGTACTGGGTTTGTGATAAGTGGGAAGAGGGTTCTCACCAATGCACATTCTGTGGAGCATTATACTCAGGTTAAGCTCAAGAAACGTGGTTCTGATACTAAGTATTTGGCCACTGTTCTTGCCATTGGAACTGAGTGTGACATTGGTAACTAACTTCTTTTAATCTATTATTTGCTTGTGTTTCCTTTTTTTTTTGTTTATCCTTTTCTTTTTATGTATATCAAGTTGGAAAATTTATTAATGTTAGTAAGTAAATTTAGTTTTGTATTTGTAATTCATGGGCCATTGGATTGAGATCTCTTCTCTTATGGGAAAAATGCATGGTAGTTTTGCGAAGGCAATACTCAAGTTCCATTTCTTGCGAGGTCCTTTACAGGGCCTCCTCAAGTGGTTTACCACTCAATTTCAAAGGATCATTTTATCGGAAATTGTAAGACTGATGATGTTGTATTTGACAGAGTGTTGGGCTGTCAAGAACCAACACAAAATTAAAGTCTAGGAGAGACGAGGATGTTGCATTGAATGCGTGGTAGGATTAGGCGGGATAGAATTAGAAATGACAACATTAGAGAGAGAGAGTTGGGGTAGCACCTATAGTAGAAAAGATGGTAGAAACTAGGCTTAGGTGGTTTGGACATGTAGAGTTAAGACCTGTAGATTATTTAGCAATGAGAGTAGGTCAGACGGGGAGCAGTCAAATCACTAGAGGCAGAGAAAGACCTAGAAAAACTATAATAGATATTATTAAGATTATTTTTTTTGACGCAATTAAGAAAGATTTAGAGATTAATGAGTTGGATAATAATATGGTATATGATAAGAGCATTATGGTGACATTTGATTCATGTAGCCAACCCCACTTAGTGGGATATGGCTTGGTTGTTGTTCTTGCTACTTGCTAGCTTGATTATTGCTCAAAAGCATTTTGAATTTTATGTATCATATTTGTCAGTGAAGATTGAATCATTCTATGTACAAGTTGTAGGCGAGGATCAGAAGTCAAGCTGTTCCATTTTTTATTAATCCTGGCTTGATTATTGCTCACAAACATTTTTAATTTTATGCATCATGTTTTGTTTGTGAACACCGAATGATTTTATGTATGAGATTTTAGCTATGATCAGAAGTCAAGCATAAACTTGAATTGAATGTTCTAACAATGAAGAATAGAGGAGAAAATTGTTAGGCAATAATAAGTGAGGGGTACCTGCATATGCTTATTATATAGAAGAGATTATAATATATTATACATTTTATCCTCAGTTCTGTTTATTACTGACTAATAAACTGGATTTATCAAATGAATTGAACGTAGTTAAAAAGTAGTTTGCTGATATTCGAAGATATATTACATGAAATTAGCAAACAGTTGTAGAATCATACAACAACAATGGTGATGTGAATAATTTGTGTGGATCCTTCTCATTATATGCTTTGGCTTTTAGCTAATTATAAGAAGGTTATTATGTTATGAATATCCCCGTGGATCGAGTCATAGGTCTAGATGCGGTATAATCTTTCAACTTGTGTGTTGAAAGCAAGAAGTAGACTCGAACTTGCAAAGCCCTCCTAGATTAAAATAAATTTGACTGAATAAATGATTTCTTGCTTGTTTATTCCGATACTAGTCTTCCTTTTTTGAGGCTATAAACAATAAAGCGATCCCAAACAACCTACCCGTGATAAGGATACTTCAATCGGAATCTTATCTAGTTAAAGAAATAAAAATCAAAACTATAACCGATAAGGGTTCTGTTATGCACAATCTTACCGATATGAAGAAACTTCAAAATTCAAATTTAAAAGAGATAAATAACCCTAACCAGCAAATCCTAATTAAAATAAATTTTAAAACCTGAAATAGTCCTAATCAGTAATTCTAGATTTAAGCTACTGTCTTCTTCTTTCTCTGGTGCTATGTAGTGCGTCCTATAATGTATCATGTTAATTTTGTGATATAGCGGCATGAATTTCAATAGCGGTGTTGCAGCACACTGTAGCTGGTGGCTTCCTGCTACACAGGTTACATTGTTTTTATGACATGCCTGTTGTCGCTCTGTGGTTTGGTATCAAATATTTGGAAACCCTCCTCTGTTCATCTTTGACAATCATTAATGGATGAAGCAAGCCTTTGTTCATTTTGGCCGTCCTCACAGGCTTGTGCCCACTACTGATTGCTGGCCATTGTGGGAGCTTTTGTGGACTCACACTTATTGGTGTCCATTATTATGTTTTTGAACACTTGTATGTGCATAGCATAAATTATTTATATTGGATCTATCATGTTCATTATAGAAGCTGCCACCTTGTTATCAACTATTGCTATAGCATTTTTGTGGTGTAACACCACTCCACGGCCTGTGCCGCTATCCTGGATTGGTTGCTGAACTTCTCATGGGATTTCTAGTTAATGCATGTGTTTTATTTTACATTTGCAGCCATGCTTACTGTTGACGATGATGAGTTCTGGCAAGGGATGTCGCCTGTGGATTTTGGGGAGTTGCCTACCCTTCAAGATGCAGTAACTGTTGTGGGCTACCCAATTGGTGGAGACACTATCTCTGTGACCAGTGGCGTTGTATCACGTATTGAGATTTTATCTTATGTCCATGGTTCCACAGAGCTTCTAGGTTTACAGGTTTGAATAATTGACCACCCACTTTCATCAACTAGTGGTGGCTCGTTTAATGTATCCTAGTTTTCCTTCATCAATTTTGTTTCTTGCAGATAGATGCTGCTATAAATTCTGGAAATTCTGGTGGACCTGCATTTAATGGTAAAGGAACCTGTGTGGGGATAGCATTTCAGTCCCTCAAACATGAAGATGTGGAGAATATAGGTTATGTCATTCCAACGCCAGTTATCATGCATTTCATCCAGGATTATGAGAAGAATGGAGGATATACTGGTAATGTGGTTGCTGTGAACTAAGATGTAGAATTTTACTTTTAAATTTGGTAGCCGAGCATCGTAAAATCTAAGTATTGAAGTTTTATCTGCTTAGACCAAATTTTCTCATTTTTCTGTTATAGGATTCCCTATTCTTGGGGTTGAGTGGCAGAAAATGGAAAATCCTGATCTACGAATGGCAATGGCCATGAAATCTGATCAGAAAGGTGTGCGCATTAGAAGAATCGATCCTACTTCTCCTGAATCTCAGGTTTTGAAACCGTCAGATGTTATCCTTAGCTTTGATGGGGTTGATATTGCCAATGATGGAACAGGTGAATATTTATGTTTCAGTTTTTTTATACGTTCATGTATACTGTGTAGTTTTATTTGTTCAGTAGCTACTTAAACACCCCTTATGGGAGGACTTACCGGTTCTACTTGATATCAACTATGATAGGAGAAAACAGTATTAAACTTATACCTCTTTTAGACACAATGATAACATTCTTTCAACATGCCAGAGTTCAACAATATGTCTTATGAATTTGGATCTTTTGCATATGCTGTAAATTTTGTGAATAAGAAATTGCTTTGCAAAATATCTTAATGCCTTGAACTTCAGTGAAGAGCTCCACATTGACAAACTATTTGAATAGAATCGGTGGAATCTATTCCTCTCCAGTCTCCATATCTGTCCATCTTTAACATTTGCTATTTGGATTAGTACCATGTTATGGTTTAGGTTTTTTCTACTAAATTCCGTTTATTTAGATATGAACAAGAGGAGACACGAAACTCCGGTATTGCTCATCAGTCATAGTACATTACACAACCACTCCTAGATCTCATTATGCAGCTTAACTATGAAGTCCTTGCCTATGTTGTTCTCTGCTTTTTATGAAGCTTAGTTAACTAACCAGCTTGCTGCGGCCAACGTGAAATATATCAATGGCTTGAGTTTAACAGTCTGTTAATAAAGCTTTGTACTCTTGGTGTTTTTTTTTCAGTTCCATTTCGCCATGGAGAGCGCATTGGTTTCAGCTATCTCATATCACAGAAATATACTGGCGATGATGCAGCAATCAAAGTATTGCGGAATTCAAATGTTCTCAAATTCAATATTAAACTTGATGGTCATAGAAGGCTTATTCCAGCACACAGCAAGGGCAAGCCTCCCTCATATTATATCATTGCAGGATTTGTTTTTTCAACGGTTTCGGTTCCTTATCTTCGTTCTGAGGTTTGTAGCACTATTAGTTTTTCCTAGAATTCTGGTTAGGTTTTACTCAACCTCACAAAATATGCTTGCTAGAAGTTGGGTTCGTTCTAAGATGTTGTGACAATAGCAGTATATAGTCCTTGTAATATGCAGCTTTATATTTTTCTTTACTTTTGTCTTTAATTTGTAAATTCATTAATACAAATTCGCTAAGCTTTCTTGTGGATCCATTCTTTTCTAACTCAATTTTTCATGTATAAACAGTACGGGAAGGACTATGAATACGAAGCTCCAGTCAAGATTTTGGATAAACTGCTGTATGCAATGCCACAATCACCAGATGAACAACTTGTTGTAATTTCGCAGGTACATTTCTTCTGTTAGTCCTTTTCCTTTTGCTGTTTTTGCTGAGTACCTTATTGTATCTGAGTATCTCTTTGACACATATAGGTGCTGGTGGCTGATATTAACATTGGATATGAAGAGATCGTTAACACCCAGGTTGATATGAGCAATGTTTCATATTTTTGTTTTCCCTGTTGGACGCTGATAACTCTTGGCTTATCTACTTTATTATTCACTGTCTTCTACTCTCTGTATTTCTGAAGGTCATTGGTTTTAATGGTAAACCTGTAAAAAATCTCAAGAGCTTGGCCGCAATGGTAGAGAGCTGTGATGACGAGTATCTGAAATTTGATTTAGATTACGAGCAGGTCCGTCTTTATTTCTCAATCTGTCTTGCGTGCTTAGAAAAATGGCTTTAAGCAACTCTTATTAACTAATCATCTTCTATGCAGATAGTGGTCCTTCGCACGAAGACTGCAAAAGCTGCCACACTAGATATTCTTGCAACACACTGCATTCCATCAGCAATGTCTGACGATCTCAAGTCATAGTCTTGTACATTCTGCATCTAGGTTGCTGCGTTTTCATGCATATTTTGGTTAAAATAGATGCAGATGTGTAAGCTTGACTTAAATTTTTGTTAGATTGATTCCCTACATGTTACCGGGATTCACAGAATGTTTTATTTTTATGTACTAATGCTTTTTGGGGATGATGAGTCCAGTTTTTGAAAGGGATGATAGATAGCTAAGTAGGATTTACGCTTGTCTTCCGTTATAATTACTGTACTATTTTTAATTATGAAGGCACTGAGCAATGTGGTGGAATTTTCATTACTCTCCCAGATGCGATACCTTTTAGACAAGCAATACAAAACAAGCTATACTCCTGACAAATATAAATGCTTTTATAGCTGATGCTTGTTGAGTTGAATAATTGACAAAAATGAAATTAGTAGACAACAAACAATCATTTTCATGTAGACTCTAGTAGTGGAGCAGACGAGGATGATGGCAATCCATCAACTTCAAGGCCTTTCACATTTTTCTCTTTGTATTGTGCCCACATTACTGTGTAAAATCCGATGGCGATTACTAGTGCTCCAATCACACTAGAAGTAAAGTGGAAAACAAAACAAAGTTAATGAAAAGCAGATGTTTGTAACATTTACATGTTTATATGAAATGTTGAGTACATTGAAATTCTAAACACCGACACAACAAAGAATCAGTGACAACTATGGTTAGAGTGAAAAATGATAGTATTTTTGTTTCTTTATCTTTCTGCAACAGTGCCTATTTTTTTTATCTACCCGATGTTTGATAAAAAAACAATCCCCATCTTCGGGGTAAACAACATAGCAAACAAGATATTTTCCAAATGAGAATTACCTTCCAACATGGAGTGTTTCACCAAGGAAGGCAACACTCATAAAGGCAGCAATGACAATCCCAACAGGCTTGAACATGGTAACAAATACAGGTCCTTTCCTATCTATGCACCAAGTCAATACAGAAAAGTTCACTGCACTTCCGAAAATAGCCTGCAATATTGTTTTCACGTAGGAATGAGCGAGCATTGCTATAAACCCTCAATGATTTGCAACTTTTGTTTAGGTTGACACTACATGCTTACTGAATAGATTATAGCGATTAGCTCAATGTCAAGACTTAGATTCCAGGCATTTGGATCTTTGACTACAATGAGGGAAAGTAGTGTACATTGGATAGTTCCAAATAGGCAGTAGAATGCTACTATGGTCAATTGAGATGGATATCCTCTAAGAATTTCTGCCTGCAAATATGCTCAATAAAGTCAAATCAGTAGTCTCAGACATCATCATCACTAAAATCTAAGACCAAATCAGATATCTCACCTGAGCAATATTCCATATTGCAAGAGATAAAGAGGCAGTGGCTAGGAAGAGACCCCCAATGACCCAGTTACTGGTTTCTGCTAATAGAGACCAGAGTGGTTGCGATGTAGAGGGTTGAGTTTGAAAGGTACCAATGGGAGCACCCTTGTAAAAGGTCACTATTAATGCTCCTAAGATAGACAACACAGTCCCCGCAATTTTGATCTGGCTTATTGAGCTTCCAGCATCCAACTTCTCCATCCTACAATGGTTTTTGAAATAGTAAAATAATCCAACTGTTATACATAATTATAAGTTTGCGTAAGAACCACTAAACACGGACATGGTTGTTAATGTTTTAGTACTATCAACACATTATCAAACACATACTTTCAAACACATCTAGTTACCTGAAGATGACTGCTAGAACAAAAGTGATCGCCGGAATCAAGTTGCTCATAGCAGATCCAAGGGTGGGAGAGCTGTAGCTTATGCCAGTAAATGCACAATTCTGCATGATAGTTATGCTGCAAATTTCCAATGATCATGATGATTCTTCATTTCTATTTAGTAATTATCTCATAAAGGGATAGAAAATAGATACAATCATGTGATCGCTATTATAAACTCTTTTAGTTCTAGTATAAGTCGAATTCGTGCAATCGCAATTTAAAACCTTAAATAATCGGCCGCTACGCTATTACAAAGCCTTTTATGTTCGAGTATCAGTCAAATCATGCGATCACGATTTAAAACCTTAAATAACACTGCAAATGCAATGCAATTACATACATACCCGACAAGGCCGAGGAAGAAGAATTTGGCAAGAAGTGAGAAAGAAAGGGGTGGTCTTGTTGTCCTGTTGATGATGAAAGAGGAAGGGAGGAGAATGAAAGTGGCAAGAGCATTGGAATAGAGAACAAAGATGAAGTGGTTCATTCCTTTAGTGGACATGACTTCTTTACTCAATGTGGTCAATCCGACATCAAGAAACTCTACAATCACCATTGCTGCAAATGGAATACATTCCAACAAATACCGTTTCACTTCCATTTCTGAACAGAATGAGTCCTGTCTTCAGTCTTCACTGTTGCTCTCAGACCAGTAGCTTATAGATTATAGCCACACACATGCATTGTACTGTAGGCTCCAGCAATATCATCGCGCCACCTAACTTTGTAGGTCTGAAATGATTAAATGAACGTTAACTTCATTACATTAATATCACATAAAATTCAACGAGTTAATAATTGACAAGATTCAGTAGATTGTAAAATGTGAATGAGAGGTGTTAAGTTTTTCTTTTAATAAAAAGAGCAAGAAGGAGATTCTCACGTGTTCAAACAAAACAACACACATCTCAAATCAGATGAAAAAAGTGTCTCTTTGAAATAAAAAAGATTATAGGTGTTGAGAAATTTAGTTTATCAAGTTTATAAAACAAAATAGCAAATTCATTCCTTAAACGTGATAAAAACTAATTATTCACCAATTTATCCCTTCATTTCAATATACAGAATTTTCGGAAATCAATCTATTTGTTTTTATAAAAGAACCAATATAGTTTTATTTGAACATAAAAGTATCTCTAAATATAAATAATATAATAATATTTTTATAGGTTAATATGTTTTTTTTGGAGCAATAATATATTTTTTTTTACAAAAGGTTGATATGTTTTTTTCTTATAAAATGGACGAATTTCAATTTTATTTTTTTGAAAATAAATGTTGTATGATTTCATCCCTTTACAATTTTGATTTTGAAGCATCCATATTATTGCTCCAAATTGAATCTCCATTCCCATAGTCAAGATGTGTGGCAATGGAAAAATGATTGAAAAGGCAAAAATGTTACCAATCTGTTTTAACTTACATTAGTGTTCGAAATGTAATTTAACTTACGTTGGACGTGAGTTAACTCACGTTCGTTATATTAAACGAGAGTGAACTCACGTGAGAGGTATTCTGATCAGTTCACGTGAGAGTGATAAATTTTGTACGGGAGAAGAGCAATTTTCAATAATCCATTGCTATCATTAGACCAAATGATCCAAATGCATGCTAACCAATTGATCTAGAAACAATATTATTTTAGTTAACCCTAATATTTTCATTAATGTATTATTATTACTATTATAAATGAAATGAAATATTATAAAGAAATTTAAATTGCTTAATTAATACTCCCTACAATCCTATATATAAGAATTTTTTTTTTTAAAAAAAAATTGGTTCTATTTATAAGAAAATATCACAACTTTTAAGGTGTAGTTATTGCTTAAAAGACTTTTCTACCCCTTATTTAATGTTTGTCTTTTTAATATTAGTGAGTGTATTTAATGCTTCACAATTTTATATAACAGTGTATTTGTAAAAATATTCAAAAAGTTATATTAATTAATGAGTGTATTAGTTTTGATGTTTTTTTGTTTTTTTTTCTTATCATAGGGACCGGAGGGAAGTACTTAATGGTCCGTTTGGTTCAAGAGTTTTGGAGGGGAGGAGAGATTTTTAATTTGAAGTGTTTGGTTCAATTTTTAAAAGGGGAGGGGAGCAAATTTTGTTGCACTGCCAAAGTTATCCTTTGATTAATTTAAAATCTCAATATTATCCTTATAACAACATTTATTATTATTAGGTTATATTATCCTTGAAACAACTTTTTATTTTATTTTATTTTATTTTATTATTTTTATTATTATTTGAGTAAATTACTCCCCTTCCCTCAAAGATGCTTAAATTACACACCCCTTCCCTCTTATTTTAATATATACACTTCCCTCCCCTCTTATTCAAAATATATTAGAAAATTTCACTCTCCTCCCTTGAGAGAAGCTTGAATTGCAATCCCCTCCCCCTCTTATGTTAAAATCTACGTTTTACTCCCTCAATAATTTTTTTTTAATTTCTAATAATCTAGCAAAAAAAAATAGTCTAACACATTACAAGTTCATTTTAATATAATCAAAATTTGAATACATATTTTTTCGTTATTTATTATTCACAATTTCATTAACATGTAGTTTTAAACCCTATTGTAAAATATGAAACAATCCAAAATAAAATTAAAATATGTGAAAAATAACTAAAGTCAATTAAGTAATGCTTATTTAAATGTGAATTTTATACTCCAAATTATAAATTAATAACAAAATATTTAAATTTAATTACAATTGACATTTAAATTATAAAAAACAAATTTATGTTTATAAAATTGTGATTCAAAATTAGTATATATTATAAAAATATTTATTTATGTTAAAATGGATTAAAGTGCAGTGTATATTTAATTATTAAGGGAGGATGTTGAAATTCATGCATCTCACAAGGGAGGTGAGTATCAACTTTACTTTTCAAGGGAGGGAAGTGTATATTTTAACATCAGAGGCGAGGGGAGTGTAATTCAAGCATCTTTGAGGGGAGGGAAATGTAATTTACTCTTATTATTTCGAAGGAATTATTATTATTATTATTATTATTATTATTATTATTATTATTATGATAAGTTGTATTATCTTGTAACAACTTTTATTACTACTTGTAACAACCCTATTATTAATCCATTATTTCCATTGTCTACATTGTGTTGTTGTCGATTACATCGTTATTGTTTCATCACTTTACTATCTTCATTTAATTAAGTTTAAGGGTAAAACAGTAAAATAATTTTAAAATTCCTCCCCTCCCCTTGCGAACCAAACACATTTTAAATTAAAATATCCCCCATCCCCTCTCCTCCCCTCCTAATTCTCGAACCAAACAGACCTTAATAGTAATATACTCCCTTCGGTCCTATTTATAAGAAACCTGTGAAGTCCCTATACTTCAAAATGGATGACGTATCGTATCACCTGTGTATCCTGTACCGATACTTCCAGATACGTATCAGGAGAGTATCCGAAGTTTAAATTTTATTTTTTAAAAAATAATTATCCGATAGTTTCCGATACATATCAGGAGAGTATATGATAATTATCCTGCACCAATACTTGCCCCAATACTTCCCAATTAATGTTAATTAAAATAACTTAACTCTTGAGTATAATGCTTCTTTTTTGGATCGATATAGTATAACACTAACAATGTTCCTTTTGGATATAGTATAACACTGATGGTGCCCTTTTTGGAATATATTGTGTATGTAATTGACTAATCATCACTCTCTTAATCGACAATATTATTTATATTTATGTTGATATGCTATGACCCTATGACTCGTTTATTCTGTTTGTTAATATATTTGCATATTAAAAAATGGTTGTAATTATATTGTATATTTAATTATATAATTTTTTTTTATTAATGTATCCCAGCCGTATCATATTTTGGTTTTTTAAATACATTGGGTTGGAGTAATTTTTTTTTTGTCACAGTCGCTTAATCAATGTTGAACAAAAAAAAAAAAAAAGAACTACGTAATGGACATCATAGAAACACGTCAGTGACAAAAACAAGTATTTAAGAAGGACAAAAGAAAAAAAAAAAAGTAAAGACGGTGTTGGTTTGGAATAGCGCGAGACCCTCTTTGATTCATATATTGATTATTCGGTTAATACGTTCTCGTTCGGTTCCTTGTTTGTTTCAAGTTCTTCAATTCGGGTATCATCATCAAAATGGGTAGTCCTGAACCCGGTTTCGAAGATTTTCTTGAAGAGAAGAAGCGCGCTAGAAACCCTTTTGTTCCCATTGGTACTTTCACATCTCTGTCTTGTTCTGTTAATTTTGATTTTCGAATTAGGTTTATTATCTTGTTTTTTTTTACTGAAAGGATGGGGGTAAGAAAGGTAGTGTGGTGCTGGGTTTCTGAAATGAGAAAAAGTATGATTTGGAAATTCTAGTTAAGTAGAAAATTTGTAGCTTTATGATGCTGCAATTGATATGTGTGAGCTATAAATTGAGACTCTTGGTTTGGATTTAGTTGTTTTAGTTTGCATATATTGTAAAATTGATGTGCATCATTTTCATTTTGATATTGAATCTGCTTGTTCACTATTTGGATTACTTATTTGCCTTGTCACTAGTTATTTTGTGAAGGATGGGATATTATTGCTAGACTAGAAGTTTATTGTGGTTGCTCAACTTACTTTGGATTGCTTGATTGCGGTTGTTGCTTACTGTGTAGCGCACACACCTCAGATTGTAACCGTGTGTGTTTCAGTGTCTGACACCGACACATGACACTAACACTTGTGATTATCTACAGTCACTTTTATTTTCTTAAACTTAGATATTGAAATTTTGACTCCTTTTTCTTTGTTTGGGGGGACAAGGAGTTTGTTCTGTTTTGCATGATTGAAAAAAATATGAAAGAGATAGGATGAATTGTTGGGGCTTATCTCTTTAATGAAATCACCATGCATGCGAATTTAGAAATAATATTGGGTCTGTTTGCATTTACAAAGGAAGAATAAAGGAATTTGATTATGTCAAATTTTCATTGGTATATGCATTGAAGCAGGGAATTGACAATATTGGTGTTGAACTTGATGAATATTTAGTTAGCTTCTTAGTTAGGCCTAGTATAGCTTTGTGATGTCCCAATCTATAGAGTTGTTTTGTTACTTGTTAGTTACTTGGGTGTTTCGCTTGTAACTCTTTTTTTTGTAGCTACTTGGGGTAAATTTGCAGCATATTGTGCTTGAGAGAGAATGAATATTTTTACTGAAGGGTGTTTCATTGATCACATTGAGAGAACAAGTAAGCTAGAGTGTGTGAGTTCACAAAACTGCTGGGAATTCTTTGATCTTTGAATCGAAAGCTGCATCAGTGAGGTAGTAGGAGGCATTGCTCCGAACCTCGATAAATCTTGTGTTCTTCCTCATCCCATTCTTCCCTTTATTTGTTTTCTGCTATTGAATGCTGCAGCATCAGTCATTGTTCAAAAATTAACAATCGGAACATTGTTTTACATTATTACGTGCTGATTGGAAATTGTTACTTAACCCGTTTCTTTTCTTTTGGTGATTTGATTATGTGATTGTCTCGGCTTCTCATTTAACTTTGTTGGTTAGTATCTTTTGGTTTACTTTGCTATATTAATTTCAGGTGCACTTATTACTGCTGGTGTACTAACGGCTGGCTTAATCAGCTTTAGACAAGGTAATTCTCAATTAGGTCAGAAGTTAATGAGGGCTCGTGTGGTTGTCCAAGGTGCTACAGTGGCACTCATGGTTGGCACTGCCTATTATTATGGAGACAATCCTTGGCAAAAAAAGTAAACTTTTAGTAGCTAACTAACAGTCAAAGCAAAACTTTGAAATTGCTTGGTTTTTTGTTTGTATGAGTTTTGTTTATGTGAAGTCAAATTTGTTCATTTGAGGACAAAATCCTTGCTCACGTCTTACTTTTGAAACATTTTCTTTCAATACATAACAATTGAATTGTTATGATGTACTTTGATATATACCATGGTTGTTTATAATAATTGAATTCTTATGGATGTACTTTGATATATACTATGGTTGTTTCAATAAAAGAAAAGACTCAGTTTACTGTTGCTGCTCTGAAGAAGCAGAGTGAAATTGGGTGCTGTCTTTGAACCACATGAAAATGGTTGAGTATCATTGATGGATCGAACCTCCATAGGAGATGCATGTTGCACATCTCTCGATTAAAAAGAGTATTAGAAACCTTTGTGTTTATCTCTCTATCTTAATTCTTAATGTTTTCCCTTCAAGGATACCGTATTTGGCATCAATATTTTGATGGCCATGCATCATTTCTCATTAAGATTTATCATCTTTATCTCTCACGTTTCTAGAGTTTATGCAGTCTTGTATGGAGGAATCTAAACCCTAGATACTTACCAATGGGGATTGGGTCTAGAGTAAGGGGTTTACATTATCAGAACATGACGAATCAAGGTTCGAATTTGATATGAGAGATTTATCCACATTTTAGTGTTTGATTCGAATTTGATATGAGAGATTTATCCACATTTTAGTGCTTGACATGTTTTGAATGTACTTCTCGTAAACAAAACCTATGAGAAATCAGAAAAAAAAAGTATTGATTTTTAGGTGAACTTCAATTTCAAAACCAATGTTCCACGAATTAAGTGCTAACTCGCCGAGTTTACGTTTTTAGGTACCAAAATCGTGTCAACTTAGAGGTAAACTCGATTTATGGTAAAATCGAAATATTTGACGAGTTTGACTCGAGTTAACTCGGTCAAACTTGGGTAAAATCGGGTAAACTCGAGTAAAATCGGAATGTAAGTCTATTTTATTTTTTTTTAAGTTTTATTAACAACTTTAGGAACTTGTGAAATTTGCCTTTTTGGATGGTTAAGACTCAAGAAACTTAAGATTTTGCAAGTTTATTTTGTATTTTGATGTTTAGTTGAACATAATGCTTTATTATGGTGGTTGGAAACCTTTATAATTTAGTCATATTTTGCACTATTGGACTTTTTGTTTACACCGATTTTTGGTAACGTAAACTTCATTTGCCATCAATGGTAACAAATGTATTTTTAAAGGGGATCGTTCAAGTCTCGTGGTTTATGACATGACTTCATGCATCTTTTAAGAACATTAATGTCAGAATTGCATCTAACATCTTTTAATAACAAGTTGTCTCATGACAACATGATAGAAAAATGCTCAAGTGAGCATATTAAAAAGAAGAAGAAAGAGAAGAAAGATGAAAAGAAATGCAAATTGCAAAAGAAAGAGGAAAATAAAGCAAGAACAGTAATATTAAATTGCAAGAATGTAAATGGTGGTTGGACTCCGTCAATCTATACACTCGTGAACCCATATGCTCTGTGTGGCAGTGGGAGTGTTGGAGTTTTAGGAATCAAAAAACCAACCCATTGTTATTATTACAAACTGATATATATAGACCTTGTAGAGAAAATTACCACTAAATCCTACGGTCTATATTAAAAGTAGAAATAACTTCCTATAACTTCCTACGACACTAGAAAATAACTTCCATGCACTAAGACACTGAAAATAATCTTCAATGCACTTCAGCCTTGTTTTCCGCCATGCGCTCCAATTGCAACTTCGAATTATTTCTCCTTGCCTTTGGTCGAAATTGCGGTGTATTGAAATCTGTCTGTTATTGGTCGAAATCCCTTTGCACTTTACAACATGTCGAAATAACCCATCTGTCTTGTCGAAAACATAATCATGAGTTCGACCAAATATTTCATTTTTGGTGTTGACAACTATTTACAATATTATATTAGTTTACATATGTCATGTAAATAATAAGTTTTATTTAATTTTAATTTTAGATAAACTCGTACGAGTTCTCGAGTCGAGTTTACCTGGGTAAAATGAGCTGAGGTAAACTCTCGAGTTGTAAAACATTGTTCAAAACATAAAAAATATATTTTTTGTCCATTAAATTGCTGTGAAAATTTATTTATTTTAAAATAAAACCTCAAAAAATTAAATAATATTGGATTACTGGTAAAACTGGAGTATTATATGCAACATCATACAAGTAATAAACTTTAAAATAGGCCACTAAATCTAAAATTACATAATACCAACTTGATTCCAATATAGTCCCACATTATTGTTGTTTCATCCTTAGTACTACATTTCATTAAGTTGATTTCTTTTTAAATGACTGATTCAAAATCTTATTGAGACTTTCATTTCTTATATACCCCAAGGTAAAAATCATTTTAACAATATTTCCCATATATTCTTGTACATTTAGTTCCACTATCTCTCTCTTCGAATCTTCAAATTCATAAAGCTTGCAAGCTTACTTGAACTTATTCTTAGTGGATCTAAATTACCAAATTATGGATCTAATGTTGAAAGAATGTTGTCATTTGCCAACGTTTATGTGTCGAAAGAATGTTGCCATCACCACAGTTTTAAATAAATCTCCTTTCATATATTATTATTATTAACATTAACATGTATTAACTTAATTGAAATTTGAAAATAAGTAAAAAAAAATAGCAATGGGAAAGAGACATAAACATAGTTGCGTTGCCACGCTAACGTAAGGTTTTGGCAACACGTGGTTTTCCATCTTCTCTTCTCCCTTTTATCTCAATTCATTCATTCTCACGCACACTTTTCTTTCTCCTATATATCTCTTTCCTCATTCTCTCTTCCTTTCTTCGTTTCTCCCAATCACTCTCTCTTTCATCTCAACGCCATCGCCATCGCCATTAAGGGTTTCAGGCAAGCCTTCATTTTCCACCCTCACTTGCCGAATATCGATCAACTTTTCCTCTTTTGCTTTTATATATAAATCCTCTCTTGGGTTTTGATTTTCCAGTTTTTCAAGTTTTTGGTTAAATGGGTTGCCATAGATCTCTGAATCGGAACATAAATCACCTTTTTTTGTTACATGGGTCAGTCGGTGGATTCTATGTTGGTTTCTTTAATAATTAATCTGATTTTACCTTTTTATTGCCGCATTGGTTTTGGTAAAGTTGATCAAACTGAAATGAGAATTTTTGGGTATTTATCTGTTTTACAAAAGCTTATTTTTTGACTAAGTTTACAACAGATGGATATTAATATTGTTGTGTTTGTACTTTGTGTCGTATGAAGCTTGCACTTGTCCTACATTGTACTTATGTTAAAAAAATTAACATTTTATAGCCCTTTTTTATCTCCATATTTGACAGCTTAAGACACCCTTTCATTGTATACTGTTTTGTTTAGTGTTGTCGTTTATTTGTCTTTTGATACTCTGTAGGATGCAATGTGTGTTCACATCGGTGCTTCTATTATCCTTTTTTTTTTCTTCTTACATTGGATGCATCTTTTTTTACTAAGTTTATGTTTTTGTTGAAATTTAGTGCAAATTTGCCTATAGACCTTTAAAAACTGTGATGTGATGACCAGAAGTTTATGCATCAAAAGTGTCATGTCTTTCTCGGGGGAAAACTTTGTTATGTACTCCCTAATTGTTTCATCTGTTAGTTAATATATGCATAGTGATCTGTTACAAGTACAATGAAATTCGACCATCCTATGTTACTGTTTGTTTACTTACACCTCGTGTGATTATCTAGTGGGTGATGTCTTCTCTTTCAAAAATGATTGTTCCTTCCGCTAAGATGGATTTCAACTTTTTTATTGTTCTTTCTGTTTTGATTTGATTTGATGACTGAATGTCAAATTGATTATTGTTTGTCCCAAGCACAATGTTCTGTAGTTTTCCTGGTCTACTTTGTCCTTTTTTCAGTTTATCCTTATCCATCAATAAGTGAAAATTATTGGTTTGTCTGATTTAAGTTGGTTTCCATATATGTCTTGTTTGGATCCACATTGTTGATTGAAAATATTTATGTCCTTCATTTGTATCTCATTTTTAGCTTTTTGCATCCGTAAGTCTATCCTTTTGCATTGTGATTTTTGAACATTCAATATAAAAGCTTTCATTTCCATTTTACTCTGTTTTTTTATGACTATGCCTCTGTTTAATGACACAGCTTCTATTTATGGATCAACATAGACGTGTCTGTTTTATCCTAGGTTTTAACATCAAATCAATTTCAAAGTTTTTTCATTTACCTTGGATTTCTGGTTCTCTATATCATATGTGAATCTTTTTGGGCTAAATTGTGTATGTGTTCGATGCGTAGACACGTATCCACACATGTATTGAGCTTTATCTCTACAAGTTGTCATTCTCTTTTAAGTTTAATGGAAATTATTTTGAGCTTATTGGGTGATTACTTGAATAGAGATCTTTCATTGTGGTAAAAGTGTAACAAATATGTACTTTTGAACCGAAAAATAACTTGTTGTAATCGTCCTTTTGGCAGGTTGAAATAAGTGGTTTGTTTTAGTCAAAATGTCATCTCCAAGCAAGAGACGAGAAATGGATGTAATGAAATTGTGAGTAAGCTGTTGTTGATTTAATTTTTAAGTTGGTGGAAATATGTATATCATCAAATTAGTTGAATTATGTTTTAGTTGGAACTTGGTTTTGACTATTCATGTTGTGAAGAAGTAATATGGCCCACTGATATGATTATACTTATTTCCATCAAGGTATCATTTCATCAATAAACATGTTCAAAATGTTGGTGATTTTTTTTTTTTTTAATGGTTCTTTTGACTCACTGGATAAAACCTGTAGTTTTTTATACACACAGAGATTTATTTATGGTTTTGAGTTGGTTTCAAAACTAAACTTCTATTTAACATGACCTACTACTTGTATTGTATGTTGTAAGACAGACATTATATTTATAAGAATTGGATTGATTTATAAAAGGTGAGATGTATTTTAATCTCATGAAGTATGGCCTTTCCCGACATACTCCCTTAGAGATCTTTTTGTTGTTACTTAATCCCATGTAGAGTAGTTTCAAGTAAAAACATTACTTTGAAGTTAAGTCAAACAGTTGTTGATCTCTAGACACATCAAACCAAACTTCAAGGGGCTTTTCTGATGCTTTACTTTTTGTAATGGTAAGGTCGTATGTTGTGCATGTGCCTTATTTTCCATTTCACATGGGTTAACGTGCACTTTACCCTTTTGATGAATCCCGTCGGCTTATGTCACCCCCTAACTTTGATTCACTTAAAAACATTAACTTCCAGTTAAATGTATAGTTAACTTTAATGTCAGTTGCTGTCGATGGTACACATTACCCCCGTACAGCTAGCTCCCCTTGTTGGTGTGGTAACTGTCTAAGGGCATTGACCTGCCCGACTCAGGTTCGATGCTGGCAATTGAATTGATGAATGAACACATTACCCCATACTGTTCAATGCACTCTCAATCTTCCTTCATAATGTTATTGTTTCCTACGTTAATGTTAAACTCTTCTGAACCATAGTGCGTACAAAATATAGTTGAGGGAACTATTGGAAATCAACATTTTCATAGCAGATGTCACCCTTCTTCACGGGGATAGGAATCTGCAGATTACTAAGAATAATAGATGAAATAATGAAGAAAAGAAGTTGAACTTAATCTAAAAGTACCCCAGTCCAAGTTTACGTATGTTGGCACATTCTGTGAGAATGTCACTGTGATAACCCTTTGTCCCTCCATGAACACTGCCCCAAACTAAATGTTGCAGAAATCTTTGGTAATCTTTTCATTTTAGTTTTGCGTGCATCGTGCATGTTCTGATTTATTTTATGACATGCTATCAGGCTTGAGCCTGAAGGTGAATGTCATGGCTTCTCGGTGGCCCTTCTGCACAACACATTATTGGATTAATACCATGACATTGCACTGTGATAGGATTAAAACATTTTTTTTTTTTTTATGGTTTTGTTTTCTAGTGCATTTTTGGTTTATTGATGCCGAGTGTTTGAAAGTAAACTGCAATCATGTAATACTTGGTCAAAGCACATTCTCATCACAAAATGAATTCCTTCTCTCTGCTTTCTTTTTAGTGGTCTGCATTCTATTTAGACTGAAAAACAAAATGACGATGGATTGAAACTTTTGAAGTTTTGAGGGGCTTGGCATCGCTCAAACAATCCTTATTATGTTGGACTTGGCATTGCTCTGGCAATCCTAATTATGATTCCACCATTAGTCTAGACTCTAGAGCTAGAAAGCATGAGTGTGATAGTTCACTTTTATATCTGTTAGATGAGTCGAGACTATCACTTCTAATATTTAATCATTACATATACCTTATATACGCACTATTCATTCTTATCAAACATTTTCATGGTCACATTTCTTAAATATTGCTTCCTTTGTTACAGGATGATGAGTGATTATACAGTGGAGACAATAAATGATGGACTCACTGAATTCAATGTGGAGTTTCATGGTCCAAAAGAAAGTACTGTCAATATTCTAGAGCTGGCTTAGTCTTTTGTTTGATGAAACTGTGCATACATATGAAAAAGAGAAGTGCTAGCAACACACTCTGTAGCACTTTACCTCCAACACTCTTATGATTAAGTGAAATTCATGAGTCACACCACTTCAAAATGGATCCAAATTAGTGGGTCTTGCATAAATTTCACCCAAAGTGTTGGAGAGAGTGTCAGAGTGTGCTGTTAACACTATTCTATGAAAAATTACTTAATGAGTGCTTCTTAGTTGAGGATTTTTTCCCCCTCCTCAAGGACAAAAAAAGGAGAGGCAATCAGTCTTAGCTAGGAGTTCCTTTTATCTCTAGCATTAATTTCCATCTAATGTTGGTATATTTTGACTCGTCTTTTTAGCTTGATACTGATTTCCTAATCTTTAAAAAGGATTGTGAGTGCAAAGACTAATGACTCATCTTTAAATTATCTGGTTGTTCTGATTTGTTATTTTTGTGATTATTGCAGGCCTTTATGAAGGTGGAGTCTGGAAAATTCGTGTTGAACTTCCTGATGCATATCCATACAAATCCCCTTCTATCGGCTTTGTGAACAAAATATACCACCCAAATGTTGATGAGTTGTAAGCACTTCATATGCTTATGGATCTTTTTATTTAATGTAATTTCTGCACCGATCTGGGTTGACACTGTATTTAATACTTCTTAGATTTGGGGATAAATTTTAATGTTTTGAAATTTGTACAAGAGTGAAGAATTTTTTTTCATGGCAACAACTTACTATTGGTAGGGGTCTGTGCACATGGATTATGGCTGATTCTGCTTTTACATTTCGTCCACTGCAGATCTGGCTCTGTATGCTTGGACGTCATTAACCAATCATGGAGTCCAATGTTCGGTAATTTTGTTACAGGCTTTTCATAGTAATAGTTTCAAGTATCTAACGTTTAGAATTTTATTGATTTGTCATAGTACTGTGTATGTATTTTGGTAAACAATCATGTGCGAAAAATTCAACAGGATTTTATGGAATCTCCACCTTCTTAATGCCTATAGATATGACCAAGGTTTCTACTTTTTCAGATCTTCTAAATGTCTTTGAAGTTTTTCTCCCACAACTCTTGCTTTATCCAAATGCTTCAGATCCTTTGAATGGCGATGCAGCATCCTTAATGATGAAGGATAAAAAGCTGTATGACCAAAAGGTTAAAGGTGAGCATATTTTTAGTTATGGTAATTTTTTCTGATAATGTTAAGACCGAATTGTACAGGTTTTTTTAAATGAGAAAATGATACATAATTGTTTTGTTTTTGAGTCCATGATCCCACTGCATTGCTTGCCTCAAATCCATTACAGTAATCCATTAAATCATACCCCTGAGTAAAATCCATTGCATACAGAATGGTTTAATATCTTTTGTAATAATATAAAGCTGATTATTATTCGAACATGAAAATAGTTTTTGTACTGTGGTATTTGTGGGGACAGAGTATTGTGAGCGGTATGCTAAGAAGGAACACATTACCAACGGCACCGCTGATGATGAGGAGAGTGATGAGGAGGACATCAGTGAAGCAGAAACTCAATCCAGTGATGATGAAATTCCCGGCCGTGCTGATCTTTAAATACCTTAAAGGTCCATGTGTATTACCACACACATTTACTTGTTCAGTTATAATTATAAGATGTAGGATTATTATAATGTACTATTTTTTGTGCCCTTAAAATAACTATTATTCCTGTGTAATTTGTTACAAAGCTATAATGTCATTAGGGCTTTAGACTTTTAATTGTAATTTGTATATTAATAATTAACAGTTTTTTTCTTTCTTTCTGAATTTAAGGAAACCAGAAATGTAATAATAGATGCATGCTGAAGAATTTAGTTGCTATGTCTCATATAATTAGTTAAATACTATATGTTTTGCAATTGTTGGAATATATTTCTTGTAATTGGAGTCATGATTCATGAATACAAAACGAAAAATGGTGTTGAAAATTGTGAATGCTTGCAATATCTTCACAGAAAATATATTTTTCTTTCATTCAAAATTTGTAATAACCTGAGGTAAAGAAAGGGAAATTTTGAAGATATTTCCTCCCATGTAGAAGCTATTGAAGGGAGGTGAAGAGAATACTCGGCTAATATTTTCTCTGTTTTAGAGTATATAATTATAATAAATAGCAGAAAATCTTTGTAAAATATTGATTGTTAAAAAATGAAATCCTCAAAAGTCCTCTAGTTTATTTCTTTACTTCATCCAAATTGGAGGGTTATAATCCTATAAAAGAGGTGATGTAATATCCCTTCTTTTGCTGTCATCAGTCCTATGAATTTGCATATTCTCTATAGGTGATGACTTGAAAGTGACATTGTTTGGTATTGAGAAGATGAAACTGATGAGAAAGAGAGAAAGAAAAGAGAGCAAAATGTGAAAAGTGAGTGATTATTTTCATTGACTTGTAATGGAAGTTACAACATCCTTATATAGAACTTACAAGCGAAGCTGTAGCATAAGCTATCATGTGCTAATCTACACTAGATATTAACTAACTTTATGACAACTCATCAAGTTAGTTATGAGTTCTAACAACTATGTAAACTAGTAACTTGCATTGCAAGTTATTGAAGCTTTGCTTGTTTCTACTTCTTCATTGAGCAAATGTGTTTATATTATCTTTCAACAGCCTCCCACAAGCTGGAGCATGATATATGTTTATCATTCTCAGCTTGAATATGAAAGTGTTAAATTTTGGAGGTGGAAGTGCTTTGGTTAAGAAGTCTGCCAGCTGCTCATTAGTTGAAATAGGTAGAAGCTTGAGAATACCCTTGTGCAATTTTTCTCTGACTAGATGACAATCAATCTCAAGGTGTTTAGTCCTTTCATGAAAAAGTAGATTAGATGCTATGTGAATAGCACTCTGACTATCACAATAAAGAACTGGTTACTTGACACATTTGATATTGAGATCTTTCAGCAAGTATAATATCTATTGAAGCTCACATGTTACAACTGATAGAACCCTATATTCAGCTTCTGAAGAGGACCTTGAAATGATTGGCTGCTTCTTTGCTTTCCAAGATATGAGTGAAGAGCCCAAAAAGAAACAAAACCAGTAGTTGATCTTCCTGTATCCACACAACCTGCCCAATCTGCATCAACATAACCTAAGATTTGTGCTTCTAATTTTCTTGGAAATAGAAGACCAAGACCAGGTGCATTTTTGAGGTATCTTAGAATTCTACTGACAGCTTTGTAGTGAATAGTAGTAGGAGCATTGAGAAACTGGCTCAATTGTTGAGTGACTAGTGAAATGTCAGGTCTTGTAGTATTTAAGTACAATAATCTTCCAATGAGCCTTCTGTAACAAGACACATCAGTAAAAGGTTTACTTGTGTCATGATGCAATTTGACTGAAGTGTCCAAAGGTGTAGGAACAAGCTTGGCACCTAAAAGACCTGATGAATCAAGCAAATCAAGGCAATATTTTATCTGTGAAATAGAGATTCCCTCTTTGCAATGAGCTACCTCTAATCTCAAAAAATATTTGAGAATCCCTAAATCTTTGATTTTGAATTGATTGTCAAGAATATTCTTAATTCTTTGGAACTCAACAAGTGAAGTGCCAGCTAGTATAATGTCACCTACATACACTAGAAGTGCTGTGAAATCACTTCCATGTTGAAGAGTGAACAAGGAATAGTCAGCAGTTGATTGACAATATCCTTCAGCTAGAAGTAATGTAGTTAACTTCTCATACCATTTTCTACTAGCTTGTTTCAATCCATAGAGGCTTTTCTTCAATTTACAGACTTTGCCAGATGAACATGATACACCTTCTGGAATGGTCATGCAAACAGTTTCTTGTAATTCACCATAAAGAAAAGCATTGTTCACATCTAGTTGGTGCAGATGCCAATTGTGAATAGATGCAATAGCAAGAAGAGTCCTTATAGTAGTCGGTTTAGCTACTGGTGAAAAAGTATCAAAGTAATCACGACCCTCTATCTGATTGTAACCTTTACCCACCAGTCTTGCTTTGTATCTTTCAATATAACCATCAACTTTGTACTTGATTCTATACACCCATTTGCAACCAATAGGTTTCACATTTGGTGGTGTATCAACAATGCACCAAGTGCCATTATTAGCTAGTGCCTCTATTCAACATCCATTGTTCTTTATAGGTTTTTGGCTCAGTACTTTGTGTGACAGAAGTATAAAAAGCTTTATGTGAAGGTGATAAATGATGAAATGAATGAAAAGAGGACAGATGATAAGAAATACCTGAGTTGACTGATGATGGTGACTGAGTAGATGAACTACATACATAATCTTTCAAATAAGCTGGTTGAGACCTGAGTCTAGTGGATTTGGGTAAAGGAGGGGAGGGAGGAGGAGATGTGGAGATGCCATTTGTAATAGGAAGAGAAGAATCAATAGGAAGAGGGGAAACATCAAAGAGACTCTCAATGGTTGGGGAAGATGAGATGTCAGACACATATTGTATGTTGGTATGATAATTCCAAGGAATATGTGAAGAGTTAGATTGATAAGGAAGAATACTTTCATGATGAGTAACATTTCTAGAAACAAAAATTTGTTTTGAGTGTATGTCTAAAAGAACAACCCCTTTCATACCACTTTTGTAATCAAGAAAAACACACTTTCTTGCTCTAGAATCAAGTTTGCTTCTTTGAGCTTGTAAAGTAAAAGCATAGGCTAAAGAACCAAAAACTTTAAGTTGATGTAAATCAGGTTGCATTTTATGCAGTAGAAAATACGGTGATTAATTTTGTAAAATAGGACTAGGCACTCTATTCATGATGAAAACTACATGAATTGCAGCATAGGACCAAAAATATTTAGGTAAATGAGATTGAAAGAGTAAAGCTCTAGTGATATTCAAAATGTGCTGATGTTTTTCTCAACTCTTGCATTTTGTTGAGGTGTTTCAACACAACTAGTTTGATGTAAAATGCCTTTTGATGCATAAAAATGAGGGATGTTAAATTCAGGGCCATTGTCACTTCTGACAGTTTTCACATTGCAGTTAAAATGATTTTCAATGAGAGTTATGAAATCAATGACATGTTGTCTGGTTTCACTCTTTGTTTTCATTAGAGTTAACCAAGTATATCTGCTATAATCATCAACTGCAGTTAAGAAATAAACATGTTTATGAATAGAATGAGCAAAAATAGGACCCCAAATGTCAAAGTGTATTAGATCAAAAGGTTTTGAAGCCTTATTACAACTGCCAGGGAAAGGGAGTTTTCTATGCTTAGCAAAATGGCATACATCACAAGTAGCCTTAGAATATACATGAACAAAAGGAAAACTAGATTTCAAAAAACTCATTCTAGAAAAAGAAAGGTGACCAAGTCTAAAATGCAGAACAAGCCAGCTTATTTTCAAGATTCAAGTAGTACATGTCTTCTCTCTTATCACCAGAACCAATCATCCTCATGGTTTTCTTGTCCTGAATCAAACATTGAAAACCATTAAAACTGACAATACTATTCAGTGAACTATTCATTTTTGACACAGAAAGTAAATTGTAACTAAAATCAGGGACATAGAGAACATCATAGAGAATGAGAATTGGAGAAAATTTGACAGTTCCTGAATATATAGCCATGCTAACATGACCTGTAGGTAATTTGATGAACATGGGAGCAATTTCATTGTAAGAATGAAACCACTTTAGATTGCAACAAATATGATGAGAGGCTCCTGAATCTATGATCCAAGAACTTTGAGTAAAATTATAATTTGTTAAAGAATTAATGAAACTTGTACCTTGCCTATCTGATGGTGAATGACCAACAGGCATAGAAGTAACCTGATTAGAAGCATGCACAGTTCCTGAGCTTTGATTAAGAGATGAACCCTGAAGAAGAGTCATTAGCCTTTCATAGTGCTCATGTGTGATAGTTGGAGCCCTTCCCTTGTTGTCAACAGATGTTGAGGATTTTGCAACATGATTGACATATCCAGAGTTATAACTTTTCTGAAGATGTGGTGGAACTCTATGCTTCTTCCAACATTTTTCAACAGTGTGATTGCTCCTTCCACAAAAGGTGCAAACACGTGAATTACCCTTGGAATTTGATCCTTGAAAAGATGATTTACCAGAAAAATTGTTACCTTTAAACTTTTTGGAATCAACAGCGTTGATTAAAGCAGAATCATCAATAGTATGAGAAACATTATGTTGTCTTTCATATTGTAAAACCATAGAAATTTTTTTTGTTCATAAACAAAATTTGTGATTTCACCATGCCAAAACCTTCATTCAAACCAGTAAGAAAACGAATGGCATAAAGCAGAGTATGATTATGTCTTGCATTTCTCATGAACTCACGTAAACAACGAACCCTACAAGTGCAGTTTGGTATAGGCATGTAAATCTCCAATTCTTCCCAAAGAATCTTCAATTCAGAGTAAAAGGTTGTAACAGATTTGGAATCTTGTTGTAAAGTGTAAATCTCTTGCATCAATTCAGAGATTCTTACCAAATCACCTTGTGCGAATCGTTCCTTCAAATCCACCCAAACATCACATGCATTTTCCATGAAAACTATAGATTGAGCAATTGAAGGAGAAACCGAATTCATAATCCAAGAGTGAACAAGCATGTTACATCGATTCCAAGCACGAAAAAGAGGATCTAATTCATCAACAATCGAAGAAATTGATCCACCGCCCAAAGCTCTGCACATTGAACGAGCCCAAGAATGATAGTTGGATCCGTCAAGATTTGGAGAAGCAATGACGGAAGAAGGACCATCACTTGGATGAACAAAGTAGGGACTGGAATGATCGGTAGGATCATCAAAAGGAGAAGAGGAACCAACGTCTTTGTTACGTGGTGCCATTGATGAAGAGTTTGAAAAGCTTGTGGAAGAAACGTGTTCAGATCGTAAGGCTCAATGATACCATATTGAGAAGATGAAACTGATGAGAAAGAGAGAAAGAAAAGAGAGCAAAATGTGAAAAGTGAATGATTATTTTCATTGACTTGTAATGGAAGCTACAACATCCTTATATAGAACTTACAAGTGAAGCTGTAGCATAAGCAATCATGTGCTAATCTACACTAGATAGTAACTAACTTTATGACAGCTCATCCAGTTAGTTATGAGTTCTAACAACTATGTAAACTAGTAACTCGCATTGCAAGTTATTGAAGTTTTGCTTGTTTCTACTTCTTCATTGAGCAAATGTGTTTCTCTCTCTTTTATATTATCTTTCAACATTTGGTTTTGTGGAAATTGTGTTTTTTTTTTTTTTACTCACTGATGAGATCTTCACATTGATAGAAGAGTTTGAACTCATGCTTTTGTGGGATGAGTCAAAATTCTTACTGATTAGATCAATCTTTACTGCAGAGCAAATATCATTTACAGAGTTATAAAAAGTCATATAAAAGTTCTTACAAGTGAAATGACAACTAGAATCGTTTTATATGTATTTCGAATGGTTAATGGAGTAGTGCTCATCGAAAAATTGAGCAATTCTATTTTTTTTTCAAGAAAAAGTGATTCTAGTTTTTTTTTTGAAAACGAATAGAACATTACTACTTGTCCCACTGTTACATTTCACTATTATTTTAAGTTACTCGGTCTTCATTAGGCTAAATTAATCGTAATTTCAGCCCTTTGATTGGGATTTTTATTTTTACTTTCTAAGAATGGTGCTTTGGATTCTACTTCAAAATTATTGATTTCATGCATTGAGGTGTACCGGTACTCTTGCACCATAAAATTATAAATTAACAATTATTTTATGAAATAAAAAGTTATTTGTCAATATTTATATTTTATAAAACATCATTTCATAAGAAAAAATATCATTTCATTGTTTATAATAATCATATTAAATTTTTAATATTTTCTCATAAAAAATAATCAATATTCTTTATTATAAGTAATAAAAATTCAAAAAAAGTAAATTTTATTTCGTCGAAGCTTTTGGTAAATAAGATTTGATTATTATAATTGTCAATGATAGAAAATAATTTTTTTCTTCAAAAAACAATTAATTTAATTGTTAATTTAATGATTTGGTGTACCGATACACTCAAATTTTTGGATGTACCATAGAATTTGCCTAATTTATATAACAGCTAAATGTGTGAACAGAGCCCATTTTTCCTGAATGGTTGCATTGCATTTTAGATGCATTTGCACACTTAATTATTAGTTTGGACAGACACAATCATAAACTTAATTAGTTTGTTTTTTTGAAAGAAGTAAACTTAATTGGTTGTCATGCGTGCAAGAATGAGGGACCCTTCCATTTGATTGTTGTCATCGGATAAGTCCAAACAAGAGAGAGATTTTACTACATTGGTTTAAAATTCGGCTGTGCATAAGCGCTCTTTGAACCTTGAGTCTTTTTCTAATATCGAATTAGCTTTTATATTTCATTTTTGGATAAACAACGTAACAATGTATGAACACAAATTTTCTTTGCTTTGTTTTTTTATTTTCTAAGCCATGAATAGTTATTTTGGTGCAATCATGCAAGAAACGGCTTGATTTCCGGAGCATGTTACAGGGCACTAATATTTGCAATGATTTTAATCGTGATCTATACTCGACATAAAGAAGCCACCCAAAAAATATACAGACAACATTAGATTTTAGACTTTGCAAGCTGTGTTATAAGTCAACATTTTAATCATTTGGCTTCTTTTTTTTCTTTCTTTTTTTTGGCTCTTGTACCTTTCTTGTTGAACATACTAGTCAAAATGTAATAGTTACATGAAATTGTCAATGCATTGGTTGGGTGGAAATCCTTGAAGGAGTAGTGGCGCACAAAATCTTTGTTCCTCTTCCATTAGTATCATTATATAACTAATATAAAAAATAAAGAAATGTTCTTACTACAAAAATCTACATAAACAGACATATATTTATTTCTGATGCTTCAACACAGTGACTGGTACACTGAAGTCTTAGTTTTCATAGGCATAGCCACATTCTTTGTTGTTCCCTATTCCAAAGTCCAACCTCAATGCTAGAAAATACCACATACAGTTGAAGAGTATCTATATATAGAAATAGAAGCGTTGAGTTTCCATTTTCACATGAAAAACTAACCAAAGAGATTAGTTTTCACATTATATCTATCTATTTATCATTTAAAGCACAGTTAGGTTATCCACATTGTGCTACATGGCAGCATCTCCGTCCCCTCAACCACCTCACGCTGTGTTTCAAACTCTTCCTATTGATGGCAGTATCAGTGATGAGAAAGTAACAACAACTTCTTCACCAATAAGCAGAATCAGTCCAGTTATTTTGCTGGTTATAATAGTACTAGCAATTATCTTCTTTCTTTATGGACTTATCCAATTAATTATATGGCTTGTGATAAAAAGGCCATCCTCTTCATCTCATTATAATTCCAATAGATTCCAAGAATCCACCGGAACCCGTGCACTTCAGAGGCAACTACAAAACCTATTCCATTTACATGATTCAGGTCTAGAACAATCTCTCATAGATACTCTTCCTGTTTTCAAGTACCAAGATTTATTTGGTTTGAAGGAACCCTTTGATTGTGCTGTGTGTCTATGTGAGTTTTCTGAGCAGGAGAAGCTGAGGTTGGTTCCTGTGTGTAGCCATGCTTTTCATATGAATTGTCTTGACACATGGCTTCTCTCAAATTCTACTTGTCCTCTTTGTAGAGCAAACATCTCTAGCTCTAGTTTTCCTTTGGAGAATGTTGATGATTCTTTGGTTAGTCAAAGAGAAATAGTTGTAGAAGAAGAAAAAGTTGGGAAAAGGGTGTTTTCTGTGAGACTTGGAAAGTTCAGAAATAATGGATTGGAGGATGGTAGTAGTCGTAGTTTGGATGAGAGGAGATGTTATTCAATGGGTTCATGTCAGTATCATGTTCTTGGTGATTCAAATTTGCAAGTGGTTTTGTCTCAATCTTGTTGTGATGATGATGACTTGGGAAGTGAAGATAGTGGGAATGTGGAGGGGAAGAGGATAGGGAACAGAACCAAAGGTGAGAGTTTTTCTGTTTCTAAGATATGGCTTTGGTCTAAGAAGAGCAAATTTACTAGCTCTAATGTTGATTTTCCTTGATTTTCTTATTGTAAGAAACTGAGAAAGGTAAAATATATGATGAAGAAGTTTCATTTTCTATCTAGAATTGCAATGTCTATATTAATCCTCTTGTTTTCATGACATACCTTAAAGATAAGTACTTAGATTTATGTTTGGTTCTTTTACTTTGGCTTTAATTTCAACTCAACATTTGAGTTGCAATGCATCATGCTAGCATATATTGTACTAGGAAGGTGATATTGTTATAAATCGATCATTGTAAATTTGTTTAATTGTATTTTTAGACCATAGTTTCAATTGAGCGATTTCGACTCCGTAGTTTTTCAACTAAGTGATTTTGAACCCCTTAGTATACTCTCTTTTTAATTTCATAGACTTACATATATTTTGACCAAATTTTGACTAAATTATGTTGATATAACATTTTTGTTTAACGAAAATTGATATATTAATTCTTCCATATGCATCTTTTTCTTTAATATATCAATTTTTGTTAAATAAAAATGCAATGTTTGTGACAAATTAAAAAAATGTTGGGTGTATTTGTCTATATCTTCAACCATCTTGAGAATCATGTAAATGTGGTTAGTTAGACGTTGAAATTCATCCTCAAAAATAGTTTTGTTCCTCCATATCCATATCTGCCAACAAGCCACCATAAAAATTGTGCTCCAATTTTTATTTTGAATACCATACAATTGATGGTTGATATTCTTGAAGATCCAGTCCCTGCAATTAAAAGAAGAAAAAGAAATTAGAGATTTGATTTGAAGGAACTAACCTTATCCATATTTGGGTTGCTAGTGGGCAATCCCTTAACACATGAATAATGGTTTCATCATCTTTGTCACATCCAGAGCATATGAGAGAAGCTCCAACACCCCATTTACTCCTACGATAATAGTGAGCAACCGCTCCAACATCCTCTTGATGTTCGCCAATGTGACACTATTTTTGTTGGTTGGAAAATACCTGAGGAGGGGTGGGTTAAACTTAACTGTTGTGGAGCATACAAAGATTCGTTAGGTCTTGCTGGTAGTGATGGACTCTTTCGAAACTCCGATGGCAGATGAATTAAAGGCTACTCGCAAAAAATTGGAACCTGTGACGCTCTCTGTGCTGAAATGTGGGGAATGTACTTGGGAATGCAGCTTGCTTGGAGACAAGGTTTCCACAATCTTCAAGTGGAAAGTGACTAAAAAACTTTGGTTGACATGATCACAAGGAAAGTTAAAATATACGGGAAACCACCCACCTTGATACGCCGCATACAAGACCTTTTAAAGTTGAATTGGCAGGTGCATTTCAATCATACCTGGTGAGAGGAAAATAGAAGTGCTGATTGGATGGCTAATTTTAACTTCTCTTTGGACTCTTTTAACATTCATGTTATGGAGACTCCTCCTAGTGGGATCTTAAGTCTCCTTTTTGATGATATTTCTGGCGCGTGCATGCCTAGAAATATTCGTGTAACTCGTTAGTGTTTTTTCGTTTTTGGGCGTAAGCCCTCTTTTACTACCAAAAATAAAATGTTATCTCATTTATTCAATTATAAATTCATCTAGGGGGTCAAAATCACGTGTGTTTGTTTGGTTTGGCGACGGTGAAAATTAATTTTCATAGAATTGTGTTTGAAGGAATTGATTTTGGTTAAAAGCGAGTTTGATGCGAATTGATTTATGTTTGGATACACTTGTTTAAAAGTGATTCTTATGAGTTGGTGTTGTTTGAATAGTTTGAATCAAAATTGATTTTGAATGTGTAATAACTAAATTATCCTTTTAATTAAAACTAAATATCTCATTCTTACATAAAATAATTATTCGAACTTATCTAAAATCATAAATGGATTTTTATTGGTTCACAAATTTATTTCAAAATAATATTAGTTTATAAGAGTTTTTTTTAAAAGAAAATTTATGTTTTTTTTAATTTAAAAATTGATCAATTGAGTTATTTTTAATACTCCCTCACGTCTCCCTTCTACTATTTCTTCATAAGCTTCATTACACTTCAACCCATTTCCATCTTTTTCTCCACCTCTCGTTACTCTAGCTCTTGTAGCCTTTCTTCTTTCACATCTCACTATTTTTCTCTCATTCTACCATTTCCCCATCACTCATCAATTAAGAACAAACCTGCAGTCTTTCAATTCCTTTTCTTTGTTTTAAGTTATATTATTATGTTTTTTTTGCCCGCTTCTCTCCGTTTCATCTGCAAATCTGAAAAAATTAGGATAGATTTGCAAAAATAAAGACGAAGAAAGATGTTCTTTTTAAGGAAGAAGAAGAAGAAGAAGAAAGATGTTTATTCGTAGGAAATTGGAGAAGAAAACATGGGTATATTGGTAACTATATTTGTCATTGAAAAGTTAATAGTGTGGACTCGCGTTTCACAAACGCATAAGCTTTGATTTGGAGCTTTAATCAGACTCGCGTTTAAGGACTTTTCGTACGATCTGTAGATTCACGTTTCAATTTGTCAAAACATAACTAACAGCCAAACTCGTGTTTGGGAAAGAAAATGTGTGTTTGGGAGTGGCAGACACCAAACCAAACAAACACTTAATTGAAATTAGGGGTTCAAAATCACACAATTATAAATTAGAAGGATCAGAAGTATAATTAGACCAAAAATAAAGAAACTAAGAACATGTCGGTATCAAAAA
>Ga0315914_1000260_pt1 | contig 58289 bp, 34 predicted proteins | sample MpolenodulesMG_FD_203920 | JGI IMG/M metagenome (GOLD analysis project Ga0315914, IMG submission 203920) | Medicago polymorpha root nodule microbial communities from Los Angeles, California, United States - elongated nodules | ecosystem: Host-associated > Plants > Roots > Nodule | place: USA...
ACACAATATATTGATAATAAGAATTAGAAAACAACCCAGATGACAAAACATAAGCAAAATCAAATTTTGATTACAAAATTGAAAACAATGATCAAAAGGGTGATTTATTATACAATCTAATATGCTCATTTTAAGGGGAAGAATAAAAACAGCTTCTTTAAACACACAAATCAATGATCATCACCATTGCATAAAAATAACCAAAGAATATATATTAGAAACAGAAAATCACAAACCTGCAAGCTTTGTTAACCTAATAACAACAAAATTGAAAATGAATGAAACAATTTCAACGAAAAATAGAGCAAATAAAATGAAGAAGATGGAGAAATCATACAGAGAGAGAGAAATGGAGATAGTGAGAGCGTTGAGAAAGAGTGATAGAGAATTTGGGTTTAGTCACTATTTTTATAGTTAAAAAGAAGAAGAAGAAGAAGAAGAAGAAGAAGAAGAAGAAAAATGTGGGGACTAACCTCAAGGGTCTATAGTAATATTGCAACAAACTTGGTCTAGTGTGAAAATGGAAATCCAGATACTTGTTTATAGGTATTGGTGTAACAGAACTTGTGATGTTTGACTGGCAAATTGAAGCCATGCTTTGTAATGGAATGGCCAATGGAAAGGACAACAAGTTACTGTATCTATCTCAAAGATACTTTGGGTCCTTCACATTTGGTTGCATTTCATAGCTGTAATATGAGTACATCTGTCAACAAATCTTAACCCTTTAAATACTTTGTGTAATTACTCCTTTTTTTTTATCCAAAAAATGAAGTTCTTAAGCACTCCTCCTATAAGCAAAAAAAAGAGAGTATATTTATGTGGTCCAAATCTAAGGAGAAATGATATTTGTACAACCATTTTGTGACAACTTTTAGATAACTTTCTCTCTTATACTTACATTATATTCTTACTCTATCTCTTCCTTTTTTTCTCTCCATTGTTTTTGACCAAGGAAAGAGAGAAAAGGAAGGTTGTCGAATAGGTTGTACCAAATGGTTGTTCAAATATCATTGCTCAAATCCAAATGATCTACCTACCAATTAAAGTCACACATCAACAACCGAAGTTGAAAGCAGATAAGCACAAGTAAAATCACCACCTAAATATTTGAAAACCCCATTAACAACAAAACTCATAGAAGAAAATCCACAAAAAACATAACCACCACCAAAAATCACCACAAAAACCAGCACCAACACCACCACACAAAACTATCATTAACCACCACAAAAACCATCATGAATCCTCACCAAAAATCAGCACAAGCCACCGCGAGCATCACCACGCAAACCAACACCAGCCACCACGAGCATCACCACCACGATCACCGCCACAAAAAACTCAGTATCAACACCACCATGAAGACCACCACGAAGTACCACAACCGAAAAAACAAAAACAAAAAAATCCCAAAAACAAAACCAACTCACAAGCTTCAATCATCGTGAATATGAATATCAAACTAAACTCAAGAAACAAGGAACTAGCGAACCTGCTATCTAAGAAAGATAACTTTGTGGCATAGGCAGTAGCAGTACCAAGACCTCTGAAATTAGTCGAAGCATTTATGCTAAGTTTTTCCGAAAATATAAGTTTCTTTTCATATTTTTTTGTGTTTACAATTTGTTTCTTAAGTGTATTTGGTATATTTTCTATAGTATTTTAGTTGTTGTTTTCAGTTTTAAATGTATTTTGAGTTCCTATAAAATTTACAATTTTGTAAGTTTGGTTTTATTCGTAATTTTTCTCAAAATTTAGGAACTAAATAAAGTATAACACTTTTTTTTTGTTAACTTTATTTTTCACTGGGGCTTAAAATTGAATAAAATCCATGCAAAAGAATAAACTTAAAAGTCGTAATTTTATTTATTTTTTGGTCAGGTAGTCTAGTGGCTAGAATTCATCTTATAAGGTGAATAAGTGGGATGTCCGGGGTTCGAACCCCGACCCCTGCATATAATAATGCATTGTCCTACCAACTGAGTTATGCTCACGGGACTTAAAAGTCGTAATTTTACAAGAACTAAAAGTAAATGTGTTATATTTAAATTTTAATACAAATAAATTTATTGACAATGTGTTCCCTCTATGCAATTCTTTTTGAGGTTTTGCATATTTTTGTTTCATTAAATGTAATCTTATTCAAGGTATGTCAAACATTAAATATAAGTATTTTATTCAATCTTAATTTGAATCTTGGTTTGTCTATTGGAGTCTAACTCATCCAGCTGAACTCAACCCCATTGGTCTTTGATATGTCTAAGGATTTTATTTATATCAGTAACTAATTTTGAAATCGTGATATCTACTTTATGATTTTAAAATATGCAATTGAATGGTTAAATTTCAAAGTCAATGATAATAGTTAATTGAAAATTTTGCTCCCTACTTTAAAATGTTAAAATCAATATGAGAGTTTTAAAATTAGCTGAGAAGACTAGAATAAAATAAGTCATAAAAAGGCCTAGTGGCATGTTGATAACATGTTAGGTTGCAAATGTAGATAATGTGAACGAAAATACTTTTTGTATATTTGATTCAATTATAGTTTTGGAATCATGACATTGACTTCTTTTTTTAATGTTTGTGTAAAAACTATTCTAAGATTATGATATTTATACACGAGGATTATAGAAAAAGTGGAGACTCGCATAATAATCGACGCTCTTGCTAAGATTTAAGAAATTATATGGTTAAATATGAATAACTAAAATAAAAAACAACAAAATAAAATTACTTTCTGATGAGGACTCACACCCCTTAACACAAGGTTTTTGGTTCGAATTTTGTGGATATAATTGAGAGAGGAGACTCAACAAATGTATTCAGTTAGATTTGTCAATCGAAATTAATTATATAAAATCGATGAATATTTCGCATTAATAACATGGTTATAAGTATAATAAAAATAATAGCACTAAATAAATTTTTTTAGGAGATAAAGCATGAAATACCTATTGGTGTGTTAGTCTTATATAAGCAATTTTTTTTTAGGTGATGTCTTATATAAGCATGTTAGGTCTCATGTGGAGATAATGGGTATGAAGATGACAATTGTTGTTTTGAAATCTTGATATCGATGTTGAGATTTAAAATATACAAATTGATGGTTAAATCTCAAAGTCAATAATATGACTGAAATCACTAATAGAGTTTTAAAATCAGTTGAGTAAGACTAAAACAAAAAACTATGAAAACCCCGGTGGCATGTTTATGTTATGGAAGCATTTTCGGTTGCAAGTGAAGACAATGTTTTCAAAGATACTTTTTTTTATATATATTTGATGAAATTGTGAGGAAAAAAACTCTTCAAAAGAAGTTGTGTTAATCAGGGATGTGAATTTGTATTCATAAACGGAAATGTGTTCGGAGACTATCCTATTCAGAGATCTGCAAACATGATTATTTTTTTTAGTGGAGATGGGAATAAGAGAAAAAAGTCTCTGAGAAGTAGTTCGGAGAGAGGGATACGATCATATCTTCCATTTTCGAGCACTTTACTAAAAAGTAATGTTATCTGTATAACTATTTTGTAACAATCTTCTTCATCTCTCTTCTTATCGGTCAAAAACAATAGAGATAAATGGGAAGAGAGAAAGAGCACAATGTGAGAATGAGAGAGATAAGTTGTACAAAAGTAGTCATAAAATGGTTATACAAATATAATTTCTCTCAATTTATTACCAAAAAAACGTGTATATAAAAAAAATTGATTCTAGTCTCTTTAAAACTTGGTGTATGTTTAAATGAGAGACGAACTCACCATAATTTAATAGGCTAAAAAAGTGTAGCATTTTCCAAAATCATAATAGTTTACATTAATTTTGGCTATCTCACTTTCAATCCAAACACGCATAACAGGTGATGTAATGAGAATGCACTCTAATCCAAAAATGTACCTTTGCCATCTTTTAACATCCCGTTCCCCTTATTCCTTTTCAGTTTGCACAACCATAAAAGGGGTCGGTGCATCCTTCCAAAAAAAGGGTAAAAATACGCAATTTTATTAGTTTTGAAGTTTTTGAACTTGGTTCTTTATAGTATTTTCTTTGCCTTTAGGAGAATAAGATTATAAAGGAGTAAACTTCAATATAAAACCGTCTAATTATAAAACTTTGCACAATAGTTAAAGAAAGACAAATGCCAAATGGCCTATAATAAAACCAAGCTATCTACCACCCCAGCTAGAGAATAAACTAGAATTACGTATCACCAGACTAGTATCTTTCATGAGAATCAATGTCTAAATTAAATAAACTCCAAAATAATAAAGTGGTAATCAACTAGTGATTCCTTGTCAAAGAAAAACAGTGAATCCTAAAGACAAGCTTGTATCTAAATCCTGCTAAAATCTAAATGTTGGAAGGAGATCCGTTTCTTCTAAGCAAGCCAGATTTGACATTTCTTCCCACCTAACATTTATCCACACACACACAAAATATACGAAATGAGAACTTAGAGAACACGATCTAAGTTTGCCAAAACAACAAGCTATGATATGCTTGAAGTCTCAATTGGAATACAAACAAATTAGTCCATCAAGAGTAAGCACTTATTCTAAACTCAACAACTATCATCAGAACAAGAAACACATGTAATGCAGCCATTATGACTCTTATTTTCCAATGCCATGACACGAGAAAACAGACATTCCTTCAAAGGCAACAAAATAAGTTGCATAAGCATACCATAAGATCAATCATGTCGCAAATTGGATTACAGTATCAAATTAATTGTGTGCCCATATATCAAAATTTACAATGTCCACAAAAAAAGGGCACCTCGGTTACCAACCCCTATGAACATCTTGGGGAGGATTGACCAAGACATATAAAGAATCATAATCGCCTCAGGACTGTTGAAACTGCTACCAAGGTTTAAGGTCGCCGACAGGGCCAGCAGTCCAATTCAAGCTCTTCTCCCCTGGTTTCAAGAATACACTCCTGTCATGTGGCAACTTCCGTGCAAGTCCATTTAGAACTTGATGGAAAGCGTCTCCTGATTGTGCAGGTTGAGGGAATAACATTGCTTGCTTCATAGAAGGGTTAGCAAGCAATCTTTGTTTCCTTAATATAACTTCTGGTGGGATCGATGTGAGTATGGTATCCAACTTAGGAACATCCTGCTCATCAACAAACACCCCGATCTCTTCCCACGGTATTGCATCGGCAAACGGTAGAACAATATCATCGGCAATAATAACAGGAATGCAACCAAATACCACAGCTTCAACCAATCTTGGGCTCCAGGGGGCCCATCCAAGTGGGCATAGACAAAACACAGCTCGTTGCATGTCCTCGTAATATGTTGTTGGATGCTCCGTTGAAATATCAAATAGTGGATTGTCCTTAAAGTTCTCCCACACCGCTGCTCTTGCACCTCTGTTAAAGTTCCAAATTACAAACAGATTGACCAGTTACGATTATTTGTTCATCCAAGTCTGTTTTGCTATAAAAAAAAATCAATGCATGCACCAAGACATGTATGCATACTTAACTTGATTTTCAATCAGAATTTTAGAACTACTCAATTTTAGATCCTGAATATTGAGTACAGTTAATCTCAATATGATTCATCAATTTCAATAATGACATGCAATTATATATTAAAATAAATCAAAATTATTCTCCATTGCCTTTTCGCCTTTCGGTTAAAATATGCATGCCAGCATTCTTATGCATACAATAAATATGATAGTAAAAAAAAAGATGGATACTCAAACACCCTCATTTGAAGTTTGGACCGGTAAAAAGACCTACCTTGCATAATAACCACCTTCAGGGTCATTTCCAACATCATAAAACAGTCCTCGGAAGTACACAAAAATTGACCTGGGAGTCTTATCAGGAATCAAGTGGGTGTGCATTTTCTGTGGTGGAGCATATGGAGGAATGGTTATTGAGCCATCTTTCAAGCACACGTGATTCCTCTGTCCAAATGTTTGAACCAAGGTAGCACGCCGCAGCAGCGAAAGAATCCCTCTTTCAATTGCCTTCTCTTCCTGAAACAAAATAATAATAAAATAAAAGTGTGTTATATGATTTATGTGCAGCATTGGAATTTTCAAAGTAGCTCTAACAGTGACATGACCAATAAATTTTGAATAACATATTCTAGACTCATACTTGGTAATGGAAACATGCCCCAAAGTCATGAGGAACCACAAAGAAATGATCGGCTCCCTCTGTTCGGTTCCAATAAGGCCAATTTGAAGAAATAAGCTGTATGGCACTTCTCATCATTCGAGGTGACTTAAAGGGTAAAGGGAGGCCATTTGGTGTCAAGTCACAGGTGGTGTATACAGGGGTATAAAACCAATCAGCTTCTTCAGGATTAAGGGTTCGGACAGCGCTAGATAAGAGAAACCGGTGCATAAAGATCTCAGCAGCGAACATATGGGTTAGGCATCTTGGGTCCTTTTGCAGAATTTTCTTATTATATTTGCTTGGAAGCTCATAAACAAAAACCTTTAACCTTCCAACCGGATCATCTTCCAATACATCACCAGCACTACCTACAATCAGTTCAACCACAACATGCTTAGAATATTTAATAAAATGAAATATCAGTTTAAAACAACTATACTCACACATATAATTTGAAGAAATGCATTAGACCCTATTGTATCTCCAGAAACAGAATTTCATAATGCAAGTCCTTCTAAAATGGTACATAAGAAAGCCTATAAACACCTAAAAATTCCAAGTGACCAAGGATGTGCACATTTGTTGTATGTACCAAACATATCGTTACGAATTCCTTAGAAATTACTAATCTATTAAAACTACCGAGCCTATAGATGCAAGATTACGAATAATACATCCTTCCATGAGGGGGTGTTAGGATACCGGCTTTGGGGAAATATCCTGTAATTGCAGAAAATTGGAGAAAGTTTATTATCTGTGTTTTACCATTCTGTTAACCATTTCAGAGAGCGTGTTAAGCTTCTAAAACAATTAAGGCGTAAAGTTGGAACATTTTAGAATCGTACTTTCAAGCTTTCCGATGTTTGGTGGGTGTGCCCAGATAATGGCAAGAGAATGAAAGCATTTGGGTATATATATGTTCAGCTTGATCGGATAAACAAAGGCAAGGAATTTATTAGGAGAGCTAAAAATACCAATCCCTGTTATAACAAAACATTTCTTGAACTGGAAGAATTGTTAATTCTGGTCCAACATCAGGAACTGTATCAAGTAGTCTATCACTTCCTTTTGTTCTTAGTGTTGCCCTCAGTGTCTACCAAAGTTCAGGCCACATACACATGAGCCGAGAGATAGAAAAGTACTTGTAGTTGTTGATAAGTCAGTCTTTCATCAACTGCCCTTCTGTTTGATACTTTGCAACACTTCTGGGTTGTTGTTGGCGGGAATCTAACAAAATGTGCGAGGAAGAAACTACTGGCAGCGGTGATAAAAAATGAGATGGCATGCTTTAATCAAAGCGGAAAATATGAGCGTTAGGATTATTGTAAGGCTAACTCTTGATGCCAAAAAAATCTGATCTGCCATTGGAGCCCAAATTTCAGTAATTGTGGGGAATACAACACTTATGTTGCTACCTATACTACAGGTTGTGTTGCAGGGGTGCCTTGCCCTCATAGCTATCTTCCTTGTTGTCATCAATGTAAAGACTGGTGCTCCCATTAATTCAGAAATGGAAATTTTTGGTTGTTTAAACTAAAACCTTGAAACTCCATTGTGGCAGCTCTCTAGGAAAGGATAAATCATTGGAAGTAGATATGAGATAGTTTTGTTTGCACATTATACTCCCTATGCACTTGGTCTTTGGTGTGTTGTATGGCTTGTAAAGCATGGCAATTTCAATTTCTCTAAGATACAAATTTTAAGGGTCCTCGTGGTCACTATCTCTGTATGCTTCCGATTCCATAATTCCAGCTGGATCAAATTTTACATTCAGGATTACTTACATAACTATCTTCAAGTATTGTGTTCAATAGTGATGCCTTCAGATAGCAACACTCGGGAAATTGTTCAACAAGAGGCACTGATCTCAGTCCCTCTAGTCATAGCTAGGAAGGATACATTTCTACTCGGAAGTCAATTTCAGTACCTCATCCGTGAAGACAACATCGTTCTTCAAGAGGCGGGTCATGTTAGGATACCTTATCTAGGCCTAAGCTCTACAAATGGGCTTAACTGGGAAGTTAGACAGAACTTCAATATAGGGGAAAGAAGGAAAGAGGAGGTCATGGAGTTCTGGCCGTTAGTAACCACTGGGGTTGGGCAGAGAAATTTCTTCTCTTCTCTCAGCAGCATTTGCTCTGATTTACAAGGGTTCATCCTTTCTGTAATATTTCCTTTTTTCAATCAATAATACAATTCCTTTTCTATCGATGTGTCCTGTGCACATTGAGGGGGAGTAGGAACAATAAATTTCAAATGCTGATTGGAAATCAAGCACGGCCCTATTTATAACCGCTAGGTTCAATTTTGCTTGCATTCTCTTTGAAGGTTCACTACCCATACAATTATACATTTTCAAAAATCTTAAATGAGTTGCTGACACTGGACCCAGGGATGGATGTAAGTTTGGCGTTGTTGCAGTGACTCGAGCGCCTGCTAATACTTGTCTTAATTCTCAACAAAAATCACTAAGCTTATGCAAAATATGATTCACTTATCCTCTTTCAAAAAACATTTATTTTGAGGTAAAGTGGATCTAATTTCACCCTGAAAGTCTTAAAGTTTAGTTAAAAACTTGGAGAAAAAAAATAGTATTTTACCAGCAAGAGCTAATATACAAAGCCTATCAATGAATATCTGAACTGCATTTAAATAGCTCTTTCAATACGACAACATTAAAAACATGCACCAGTAATACCGCAGATTTGCAGGATCTTAGTAACATAATTATGAATGTCTTATGTGAAATTTGATGTTTAAATATTAGTTGGATGAACTTTAGGATTGATTAATAATTGGCCCCGCAATCATATATGTCTAGCTCCATCCCTGGTTGGACCTAATCTAAGGAAATGTTCTACAGCGAAAACCGACAAAAAAAGTTCTACCAGAATTGTAGTTACAGTATTGAACTATAAGGCATGGCACTTGAAAATTCAGATCTTAATATTAATGCAGATTAACAGAAGAACCAATCTTTTAATCATTGAAATTATAACATGCTAAGTTAAATAATATCAGCAACAACTATGATAATCAACCTCAATCAAAAGCAGATCCTAATAAAACACATTCATAATAACCATAAATTAAAGACACAACATTGAAAACCATAACATGAAGCAATCAAATTCAAACCTACATGCCACCTAACCATAAAGAAATTGATCACAATCAAAAAAAATTCAAGACCTAAACAAAAATAATCAAATCAAACTAACCAAATCAACAAAAAGCTACCTGAAATTCTTTCAGTAGGTTGATTCCTACGAAGCTCAACAGCATCAATTGTAAAGAGAAAAGTTGCACAAAGAAGCCCAAAAAAACACAATTTCCAAATACCCATTTTTTAGTTCCTCAAGAAAAGAATAAACTTTATGATGCTACTGCAAAAGAAGTAGGAAAGTGAGTAATATAAAGAAGTCAAATATAGTCAAAGAAGAAGGTTAAGAGGTCACAAGAGAAAGTAGTTGTGAGAGATTTCTTAGGAATGGGATTTAGCAGAGAAGCAACAGAGACAGAAAAGAAAGAGTGAATTTGCAATGAAGAAAGTTGAAAAATGGAAGAGTGAGGAAGAAGATGAAGGAGGTGGTAATATAAAACTGGATTTTGCTGGTTTAGTTTAATGTTTTGTTTTTGTCAAATTTGATATCAAGTCTATTTCACTCAACCATTTTTGCACCAACTGCTGTCTGTTGGGGTTAAACTTCAACTTTTTGTTTTATTTTTTTAGATGAGTTAAAGACTCAAAGAACATTATATAGATATTTTTAGACTATTTATCATCGATATCTATTTAACTATTGGTGTTGTAAACAAATAATATTTAGTTCATTACAAACTAAAAAAAAATAACTTTTTATGATGTTCTAAACATTCTTCCAGAAAATCATTTAAAAATTAAAAATAAAATAAATAAATAAATTTAAATTTAACAAAGATAAAATACATTTTTTAGCTTGTACACAAAAATGCAATTTTTAGCAAATAAAAGTGTCTTCAAAACGTCCACAGGTCCTGGTCAAACTTACAAAATTCTGAAATTATTACGTCGGGCGCAATGATTGAGATTTGAACCCCGATATCTCTATTTATATTGTGAATTTATAATGATTTTATCGTCTCTCTCAAATAAAAAAAAATGATTTTGTCGTTTCGTCTATCGGTAATAAAGATATATCTTTAAAACATTTAAAAAATATTGACTAAAATTATTTTTGTTGACAAAAAATATTGCCTAAAATAGTATTTCCAATCACACTCATAAAATATAATACTGAGTTAGTGACAATTATATGTCGATAAAGTCCCTAAAAAAAAAAATTATAAGTCGATAAAAGTGAAATAGTTCATTCCTTCAAAAACAAGTGACATAATTCATTGTAACAAAAAATAAAGGTTAAAGAAATGAAAGGAGTGATTATTAAGAACGAATTATGACACAGAATACTGAAGTATAATGTGAAGTTCAAGTGTCATGATATAATTGCCTCCGGAGCATCGGTTAAGGAGCAATAAATTAATCGGTCCTACTTATTTTACCTCAATAAATGAGAAATAAATCAACTAATTAAAATAAGAAAAAGTTATATTTAATACTCTTGTCAAATCCTTTATACATCTACACATCACACGTGCGTCCTTTCCATTACTATTTTGCTCATATCCCTGTATCCTTCATTTCTTCACAAAATCAATTCTTACTGTGAATTTTACTCAAGGCAATTTATTTTTTCCGTGAATTTTTTTTTATCATTTTTTTTCTTTCAAACCAATTCATGGAAAAGCTAGTAACATAACAATTAAAATAATGTCCATAAAAAAAATAAAAGAAAGAGCGTACGAAAATGAAAGAAGAGTAGTACATGTAGAAAAGGGCTCCGTCTCCCGTGCGCAAGTGTGATAGGTGTCATAAAAACTTAAGCCAACTTGCAGAAAAGTGATGACAGAGATATTACATTAAGAAATTGAGAAGTTAGAAAGAGAAGGAAGATTAAATGGCTGAGTTAATTATGTATCGTGAAGAGTATTAAATACACTTTATATTTTATTTTAATTAGTTGACATATTTATGGCTTTAATTGAGGTAAAACAAGTGAGACCGATTAATTTATTACTCCTTAACCAGTGCTCCGGGGTCATGGATAGCATTACCATATAAGGTATTACGACAATTTTTTTACTTTCTCTCTTGTATAATCATGGATTTTCTTTTTTGAGAAGCCAATTATGGATTTTCGCGATTTATTAGTCTCCAAATCAATTGGTACCACACAATAAAACTTTTCTAATAAAAACCATTCAATTTTAGTTAACCAAGGTTGGTTTAGTTGTAAGAATTCGATTTAAATTCAAGGACGTTGGTTCGAATTCTGATGTGAAAATTTTGTTGGTAGATAATAGAGTTATCTACATTAGCGTTTAGTTCAAGAACCAATGGCAACCACTTGGAATCCAATAAATTCTTGAATTAGAAGCACAGATGATAAGATCTGGTCAAGTGTTATCAATACAAAATACTCTTAATCTACAGTGAGATTATCAAAATTCCAACTTCCATTATTATAAAAGTCATATGAGATTCATTAATATGAACACATGGAACCAAGTTACAAAGGTCATTGGTACCAAAGAGAAACTTCATAGTTCACCCTTGCCCATTCTAATCTTGAAAAGAACAGGCACTCCTACTAGAGCAGGGAACAAGTTGTGTAAGCATTCTATAGAGCAACCATGCTACAAATTAGATTAGTATCTAATGAATTGTGTGCCAAAATATCAAAATTTACAATGTCAACAAGAAAAATAGACACCTCATTTACCAAGCCTTATTTATATGAACATTTAGGGAGGATTGACCATGACATGTAAAATTATCCTAATCATCTAAGAAAACTATTACAACTGTTACCAAGGTTTAAGGTCACCGACAGGGCCAGCAGTCCAATTCAAGCTCCTCTCCCCTGGTTTCAAGAATACACTCCTGTCATGCGGCAACTTCCGCGCAAGTCCATTTAGAACTTGATGGAAAGCGTCTCCAGCTTGAGCAGGTTGAGGGAATAGCATTGCTTGTTTCATGGAAGGGTTAGCAAGCAATCTCTGTTTTCTCAATATAACTTCTGGTGGGATCGATGTGAGTATGGTATCCAACTTAGGAACATCTTGCTCATCGACAAACACCCCAATATCTTCCCATGGTATTGCATCGGCAAACGGCAGAACAATATCATCTGCAATAATAACAGGGATGCAACCAAATACCACAGCTTCAACCAATCTCGGGCTCCAAGGGGCCCATCCAAGTGGGCATAGACAAAACACAGCTCGTTGCATGTCCTCATAATATGTTGTTGGGTGCTCGGTAGAAATGTCAAATAGTGGATTGTCCTTAAAGTTCTCCCATACTGCTGCTCTTGCACCTCTGTAAAATTGAAAATCACAGCCAGTTTAAATAGTCAGGATTATTTGTTGATCCAAGTTTGTTTTGTTATAAAAACATCTATGCATGCACCGAAATTCATGCATGCTTTAAAATTTTAGAACGAACCAATTTTAGATCATCAATATTGAATATAATTAATCTCAACATGCTTAACCAATTTAGGTAACGACACTAAATGAAATTATATATTTACATAAATCAAAATCATTATCTGTTGCCTTTTTAGAGTAGAAGGATGAGCCGGCTTACTTATGCACAGTTAATATGATGATAAACTAAAGTATGCCTACTCAAGCCTCATTTGAAGTTTGAGCTTGTAATAAGACCTACCTTGCATAGTATCCACCTTCAGGGTCATTTCCAACATCATAAAACAGTCCTCGAAAGTATACAAAAATAGACCTGGGAGTCTTATCAGGAATTAGGTGGGAATGCATTTTCTGTGGTGGAGCATATGGAGGAACAGTAATCGAGCCCTCTTTCAAACACACATGATTTCTCTGACCAAATGTTTGAACCAAGGTAGCACGCTGTAGCAGTGGAAGAATCCCTCTTTCAATTGCCTTCTCTTCCTGAAACGAAATAGTGTATGTTACATGACTCACATGAGGCATTAATAGTTGAATCAGAGGTACTTCTTAAGATAGCACAAAAATATGGTTTGAATAATAAATTTAAAAGTTATATACTAGATCTCGTACTTGGTAGTGAAAACATGCCCCAAAGTCATGAGGAACCACAAAGAAATGATCCGCCCCCTCTGTTCGGTTCCAATAGGGCCAGTTTGAAGAAATAAGTTGTATGGCACTCCTCATCATTCGTGGTGATTTAAAGGGTAAAGGGAGGCCATTTGGTGTCAAGTCACAGGTTGTGTAGACAGGAGTATAAAACCAATCAGCCTCTTCAGGATTAAGGGTTCGGACAGCGCTAGATAAGAGAAACCGGTGCATAAAGATCTCAGCAGCAAACATATGGGTGAGGCATCTTGGGTCCTTAAGCAGAATTTTCTTATTATATTTACTTGGAAGTTCATAAACAAAAACCTTCAACCTACCAACCGGATCATCTTCCAATACATCGCCAGCGCTACCTACAATTGGTTCAACCACAACATGGTTAGTAATCTCATCACTGATAAAATGAAAATATACTGATTTTAAAATAATTACTCTCACACAGAAAATTAAAAATAGAGTATTTGACTCCACTATTTCTCGAGAAATAAAATTGCTTAATTCAACCAATTAGAAACAATACACAAGACTGGCTTATAAACAACTTAAAATTCCAGGACCCCAGGGATGTGCTTTTGTGTGTATATCAAATACGACCGAGTAATTTAATTCTTGGGTAGAGTGAGGGAAACTCTGAAAATACTTGTATTTTGATTTCACTATAAACATTGAAACTCTGAAGGCAGAAAGCCCCGGGATTCAGCAAGAATCCCTAAAAGATATGTTTTAAAATACATTGCATTTGCATCCGCACTTATGTAAGATACACGCCATCGGATATATTAGTTTACCATAATTTTCATGTTGTCATTTGAAATCAAGCGCTACCTATTAATTATCTTAAGGTCTCAATTTGCATGGATTATCTTTGAAGGTTCACCACCGCCTATGAAGTTATACATCTTCCAAACTCTTAAACTAGTTTCCAACACTTGAAGTACAGACACGATATGAGTATCCGAACATATCCAATAAGGGCATTCACCATTCCTTGAAAAATACAGGATATGATACGTTTAGGATACATAGATAAAAATAAATAAAAAATTCACATAACGTGATATATCATTGTGATTAAAAAAATCCAAACTAAGAACATGCCTCTTAAACATTAATATTATTATAAGAAATTGCAAACCACCATCTTCCAAAAATTCAACCATTTAGATAATTTTCAGACATTGGTATATGTAAAATTAAAATTGCAAGTTTGGATATTGATGATGAGTGAAGAAATAATGAAGTAATGGAATTTTGAAAATGAATGAAGAAATAATGAAGTGCCGATATAAATTGATTCAGTTGCAACTAATATACAACTGGAAGGAGAATGAAGTGGCGATGATCGGGACATAAATTGCATTTGTACAACATTCATGACATAACCGTGACATGACTGGATTAGTGAGAGTTTCAACATTCATGTACATGAGATTTGAAGAGTCATAAAAAGGAAAAGTCTGACATGTCGACGGCGTGTTGGGATTTTTTCCTTTCCTTAAAAAAGGGGTCTTTGATACTACACGGATGCGTATCGACAGCCTAACGGAGCATAATGCAGAGTATCAAGGGCAACACATGAGAAAATATGAAGTATTTGACCTCATAATTGCCGACATTGAATCTAATGAACACTAACAACAAAAAGCTCTATCAAAATTGTAGTCATACCAGTATCTAACTAGCAGGATTGAATTGGCAAATGAAGATTGGATCTCCAGAAAAAACTCCCTATGCTCAATAAAGAGGAATAACAGCCAACGGTTTGTGCCTCAAATAATAACATTTCAAGCTAAAACAAGTCAATTGATGCAAAAAATATCCTAAATTCCTTATCAACCTCAATCCAAATCAGATCCTAATCAAACAACTCACATTCATAATAATTAACAACAAATACACAACACTGTAAACACGTGAAAAAATAAAACCCACATGACAAAAATTGATCACAGTCAAAATATTCAAATTCCCCAACTCAAATCAACATAACTAATAGAGCATGGCAAACAAAAAAAAAACATAAAAACATAAAATTTAGTACAAAAAATCACCTGAAATTCTTTCAGTAGGCTGATTCCTGTGCAACTCCACAGCATCGATTGAAGAGAGAAAAGCAAGAGAAAGAAACCCTAAAAAACTGAATGTGGAAATACCCATATTTGATTGGAAGAAAAAGGTGGTGAAACTAGAAAAGAAGTAAAAGTGAGTAATATAAAGAAGTCAAATTTGGTAAACAGAAGAAGGTTAAAGTGTCGTAAGGGAAAGTAGTTGGGTTGTGAGAGATTTCTTGGAAATGGGGTTTCAAAGGAATTAGCTGGAAGGAAAGGGAAATGGGTTGTTCTGAGAAGCAACAGAGACAGACAGGTTAGAAGAGTGAGGATGGAGCGAAGTTGAAAATGGAAGAGTGTGAAAGAAGAAGAAGAAGAAGGTGAATTTTGCTTGTTTAGAGAGGTATTGTAATTGTATGAGGTTTGATAACAAGTCAATTTCACACTACCATTTACGCACCAAAGTTCAACTTCTTCGCCTCTAAGAATAAAATCATATTCAATAGATATTCACAAATTATTTTCTTGTTCTAATTATGTTTTCCTTTGGAATTTTTCTCTTCTAATTGAAATTCTACATTCTTTTTTACATAACTAATTCAGGCTTGACCCACATATATGATATTCCTCTATAACATGAATGAAAACATCCCTAAATAAACATGAACGAAAACAATATTTTAATTTCATAAAAACCATACTTAATTGTTTACTGTAGAAGATCTCACAATATAAATTGTTTTAGTTCTCTAAATTTATTGGATCGACCCTAAACCAATGTTAGAAAAATTCGACCGGTCATGAAGCCTCATTAAATTGGCGGAGACACCGATTTTTTTATTTTTTTTTTAACAAGCTAAAATGAAATATTATAGATACCAAAGGTGTTTCATCTCGCACAAGGCGTGCAAAAGAGGAACACCCAAACAATTACAATGTCAAGTCAACCGTGGTAAAAAAGAACACCACGATGAAACAAAAAGTGAAATAATAGCGAAAGGATGCCGCCACCAGTCATGGTGACTAATAGCGAAAGTGGGCATATTAGATTTCAGCCAAAGGGAAGAGAGCCTTTTGACTTTGTCTGCTATGCTATGCGAGTCCATAATCTTTTGTTGAAAAACTCTACTATTCCACTCTTTTCAAATGACCCAGACACAAGCTAACCACATTAATTGAAAAAATTAGCAACATAGATCAATATCGCACACTATTTGGATATGAGAGACTTCCTTTTTCTTATTTTTTATACAGGAAGATATCTTTATTTTTTTGGTTACAGAGGCTAAAAAGAAGAGAAACAAAAGGAAAAAACAAAAACAGAAAGGGCACTAAAGCCTCAAAAAGAAAGCTCCAGAGGCATCATGACAGGTAAAAGCAATGTTTGACGAAGCACCAAGCTTAGCTATGAAATTCGTATATTGGTTATGAGAGACTTAAAAATATTTAATCTAATAAGAAATATCATTTGAACCAAAAAAAAATTTATATGAGACGAGTGTTTTTTTTCACGCAACATATATGACACGAATACCTCTAAAAAATATTTACGAGACGTGTGTTTTATGAGAAAGATTAGTTTAAAAAAAAGTAACCAAATTTTTAAAGTTAAAAACGACATTATATGAGACGAGTTGAGTAACTCATGTGCTCCACACAAATTAAATGTCCAAAATCTGGTGCAGTTAGTTCCATCCAAAACTTTCTGTGAAGACATTGATGACCACAATGACCAAATAAAATTTAATAGTATTCGGTTTCTTTAACCACCGGATGAAGACCAGTCGCTAATTGTGATTATTGACTATCTAATCAAGGCCACAAATTTTGTCAACTAATTTTTTTCTGTTTCTTTTTGAAGTGTTTGTTTCTTAAAAAAAATTACTATTTCTTTTTAGACTAAGACTCATTTTAGTCTATCATAAATTTTATCCGGTACGTAAAAAATAATATCAATTATCAAATTAATAGCTCACGTTTTTGTACAGTGAACAAATTAATTCATCAAGCTAAAGAATTAATTTATCACATGTATGAAAGTACGATGCACTGATTTGATATTATTTTTTGTCAATGATAAATTGATTCGCAAGAAAACTATGAAGGACTAAAATGAGTTTTTGTTCTTCCTTTTATCTGTCGTTTTCAAAATTTAAAGTTAAACTCAATTTGCCTCATTATAAATGTCACAATTGAGTTGTGCATAATTCTTGAGAAAATGATTATAGTTGTGTAGATTTTATTGATAAAATAAATTTCATTTAATACACTTTTTTTTTTCAAATTAATAAACTGGTAGTTTTTAAGTCTCGTATAATATTTATACAGAGGCAAATAAAATTGTTTTGAACAATTTAACATTGAGGAGCTAGGTCCAAAAGTGATTATGACACCAAACAAGACTACTTCCAACTCATATTTTCTTCTTTATGTTTTTGAGTTCAAGCTTAATTTTATAGATAAATATTTCATCAATATTATAAATTAAGTAATCTATCAATTTTGTCGTAAAACAGGACTGAATAATACACTCATAAACCTTAGTTTTGAGAACGGTGAATTTAGACTTAACATTAAACATTCGTATAAACACTTTTTAACTGAGTTTTGAGAACGGTGAATTTAGACTTAACATTAAACATTCATATAAACAATTTTTAACTGAGTTTGATAAAAATAAAATAATGATACAGATATTTTACCACTTAAAAAAACTAATTTGTAATAAAAAAATTAAAGTACTAACTTATATTCATCTAGGATTGATTTTATTTGTATTTGTGGTGGTAGTTAGTGTTATGGAGCGGTGCTATTTGTATCATGAGTAGGGTTGTTTTCAAATTCATTTGTAACATGTACTTGGTCTTTTTTTTATCCTTAACACCCTTTGTAGTTTGTACCGTGATAGATGACATCATATTAATATTAGGGTTATTTTTTTTTTTATATCACAACTTCTTCGGTATCTAAGAAAAATAATTGGAAATATTTATTTCTTATTATTTTCTGTTTGAAACCGATAAAGAAAAATCTGTCAAAAAGAAGTACTTTGTATGGTTGTATTTGGCTGACATGGCGCATATATGTCTATACCCCCAAACCCTATGGTCAATCCCAAAACAAGCATAGAGTTCATTTTTACCATTTGTCGTTAACTACAGAGTTGGCTCTGAAAATGAAAGATAGTATGAAATTAGGTAGTTCAGCACACATTACATCGGTACAAGCATTTGATTTGAAACATAATCATCTTTGTATATATATGTACGATCGAGCTGGAATACACGGTAGTACTAGAAAGGAAGCTTCACTTTGATCAAGAGGATAAAGACAAAGAAAAGGGTCAATTGAAAATGGAAGCAGTGAAGGGTTGTCACAAGGAATCAGAAGCAAAAACACAAGTTGTTGCAAATGATGTTGTCACAGAGACTGAACTAACCAAAATCCGTCTTGTGAGAGCCTTTGTTGAAACACAAGATCCATCTTCTAAGGTACTCCTCATTTCTTATCATACATAACCAACGTCTATAATATTACAAATAAATGCTTCATATGGTTTGGTATCCTCACATGAATATTCACATGTTTCATTCTTCATAATAAAGTAAATATAAAATTAATCTTGACAAATATCATGAAACCTAGTCGTTTTTGATAGATAGATTAAATGACAATAGTCATTTAAAACTCGTACACATAAGTGTATGAGTTGGAGTTCAAACCCGAGTCGTGGTGTTCAAATGTTAGTTTGATTGTTTTTAAGGAAGTCTGATTATTCTTTTAAAAAAATTAATTTTACCTATATTCATTTTAAAAAAATAAATAAATAAATTGATATATATTTTATATGTGTGTAAGGTCCAACTCAACTAATTAACAAAGCTAATACTTTTGATTGCTGAGATGAACAACACCTTCATTCGAGTTTGACTCGGGACCTTGCTATAGTGTGAGTTTTAAATGGTATTTGTCATTTTAATTAGGAGTTATATGCGGTTTTGTAATTTTTTGGGAAACCGATTTATATGTTTGCTCTTTTTAAATTTTTTTCCGATATATTTTCTCTATCTAAATATCTTTTTTTTGAGGAGCTCTATCTAAATATCTAACAAGTGAAGTATGTACGTACGGTAAACGAATGAAAAAGTACGGACTCAAATTATATAAAATACCACAAGGGAATGAAAAATGAAAATGCAGGGAAGTTTATTTTTACTTTATTTTTTTAATGAAATTGAATAAATAACAAAGTTAATGCTAGAAAGTTTTTGTTAAAGAGTATGGGCTAGCCTTATCTTAGTCAATTAATATTTTCTTATACTCTTATTTCAACAGTTGAATATTAAGTCCCCTAAAAAAAGTTGAATATTAAGTGGTGGAATATGGAATTCCTCTTGATAGTTTACCACAAATAGTCAACTCATAGTCGTGTTTTTCAATCATTTAGAACGAATTCATCTTTTACTAATTAAACAAAACCTGATAGTATGTATAATTTATTGGTATGTGTAGAACAAGAAAAAACGAGGTAATATAAAAATTAAAAAAACAATTTTTTTGAAAAAAAACAAAATTTACTAAATTGATAAATATAAGAAAGAAGAGTGCGGAAATTGTCTTTTTTCTTATTCATTTAGAGTAATACCGAACCTATGATATTGTTGTGAATCATGGAATTATAGGACAAAGATCATAGATGTAAACAAGACAGAGAACATATATGTATTGATGAGTATAAATTGATAAAAGATGAATTGAGATAGAATGGAGTGACATATTTATATTATATAGTCCTCTAACCATAACCACCTAACTATAGTGGTTATCTAACTATAACTACCTAATCTACACTTAACTAATTTTAACTACCATAACAAACTTCACAAACTATTTTAACAATATTGATGGCATTTATAATTTTTATTATTATTTATAAAAGAAACTTATTTTTGAATTCATGATTGATAAGTCATAAGCGGTGTCCTACCAAGGACTACAACATCATATGAAGCTGATAACCGAGGGGTAGCATTTTGGTGACATTGGGGTGCCAATGTCATGTGACATCGGCCAACTACAATGTCATAAGTGAGCAAAATGACAAAAAAACCATGATTTTCTTCTCTTTCACTAATAAACAAACATTTTTTTTTATTCTTTTGCACATTTGTGAAGTTGGTCAATGTCACATGACATTGACACCCGAATATCACCAAAGTGCTACCCTAAGTGAGACCATGCCATAATGGGAATTAATTGCTGAGAATATACATTTGCTGAAATTTAATATTATTCTAAAGAAAACAAATTATATTAGTGATTTTTTTTCTTACGGAAATTTATACCTAGTGATATTAAACTCTTATAACAATAAAAATTGGTTTTAAATATCAAGAATTTTGTTTGTCCAAGCCGGACTAAAATTAGGAAAAGTAACCACGTGTGTTGGCACAAGGGAACAAAATCACAAGTGGATAAGTCTCATAGCCTGGCAGACTAACTTTAATTCATTTGGCAATTGATTTTGGTAATTAAAAGCTATAGAATACTGATTTGGTGTGGCCAACAGGCTAAGTAAGTAGAAGTTATGCTTAAATTTGTTGTCATTAGTAAATAGATAGAGAAAATTAATTTTACTCTTGGTTGCAGGAAGAAGATGATTTGATGATTAGAAGATTCTTACGAGCTCGTGATTTAGATGTGGAAAAGGCTTCAGCAATGTTCCTCAAGTACTTGAAATGGAGACATTCATTTGTTCCAAATGGTTCCATATCTCTATCACAGGTTCATAGTCAAATTGCAGACGACAAGGCCTTCGCCCAAGGACGCGACAGGATTGGTCGACCTATACTTATCGCTTTCGGTGGAAGACATTATCAAAAGAAAGACGGTCTAGATGAATTCAAACGTATGCATGGTTTGTGGTAAGCTAGACATGATTATTTGTTTCCACTCATTAACAATTTTGTTTGTGACACAGGTTTTGCAGTTTATATTCTTGATAAACTATGTGCAAGGTAATTAATTCCTTATTCCAGTACTATATATAAAACTGTGAAATCGGTTAGAATATTGATTAGTAACAACACATATCATTTGATGTATCAGCATGCCACCTGGGCAAGAGAAATTTGTTGGTATAGCAGAACTCAAGGGATGGGGTTACTCAAATAGTGATGTGCGTGGATACATTGGTGCCCTCTCCATTTTGCAGGTATATATATATATATATATATAGTTATATATCATCATATATTAATATAGCTAGCGCTCAGGCCTTATGATTGTTAATTCCTTGGATGCAGGATTACTACCCTGAAAGATTGGGGAAGTTGTTTATTCTCCACGCGCCATACATTTTTATGAAAGTATGGAAAATAATTTATCCATTCATTGACAACAAAACTAAGAAGAAGGTGATGTTATAAATCAAATTACATTATATATCTCATTGAATGGTATTGCTGTATATTTATGAAGTTGAATTGGATCTCTTTGCAGATAGTATTTGTGGAGAATAATAAGCTGAAATCAACACTTCTAGAAGACATAGATGAAAGTCAACTCCCGGAGATATATGGTGGCAAACTGCAATTAGTCCCCATCCAGGATATCTAATTAAACTAATCAACACCGGCAAATTAATGAGACTATAAGAAAAAAATAATTCCAAGTTTTATTTTTGTTTGCCTTTCTTTGACTATTTTCTTTTACTCATAATTTATGTTATATATATATATGGTGTTACAAATAAATAGCTGATATAGTTCAGTTGTATTTCCAGTAACAATCATTCATGGAATTCTTCTTTGCAATCTCGGTCAATATGATGAGAATAAAATAGTCAAGTTCATTACTAGTATATGTTCTTAATTTTTACTAGTATATCTTACTTCATCTAATCTATATTCAGTCATGAATGATGTGCGAGTGTGGTCAATAAGACTTATATAATCTCACGGTAGACTCATTCTTGAATAAGATTTAAATAGAATTTTATTCAATGCTAAAAAAATGTATTCATTTGCATTGGATTCAATTTCCATGTTCGGTGTATACTGGAGAACTATAAATTTTGCCCTGAAAACCCCAAAAGAAAGAAATGAAATTTTGGGTTGTATATTCATTACATACTAACATGCAATTTTTATTTTCTCCTTAAAAATTAAAACTCTTTGTGCCGTGGTAGATAACATTACATTAATATATACTTCTTTTACCTCCTAACAAGTAACTGGAAATAAGTTGTTTTTTAGTTATAAAACCGATACAAAAATAAGTACTTTGACATGGTCATGTGTCTTTACCCCAAACCATGCATAATGACCGAAAAATCCTTATTCAGTGTATTTATATAGCCCTAACTAAAAATATAGAGTTCATTTACTAATAATTTGTCGTTAACTTTGAGTTGGCTCCGAAAATGAAAGATAAATATCAAATCAGGTAGTTCAACACACATTACATTTGTGGGCCTTGAGTGTCACCGAACTGGTACAAGCATTTAATTTGCAACATAATTATCCTTGCGTATATACATGTACGATCGAACTGGAAAATAATACAAATACTAAAAAAAGAAACTTCACATTAATATCGGTGGTGAGTAATTCAAAGAGAACATAGAAGAAGAAGATAGAAGAAGAAGCAAAAGAATGGAAGCGGTGAAGGGTTGCAAGAAGGGAACAAGATTAGAAGATTGTAGCAAAGATTTAGGGTATGTTGCAAATGATGTTGTCACAGAAACTGAACTAACCAAAATCCGTCTTGTGAGAGCCTTTGTTGAAACACAAGATCCATCTTCTAAGGTACTACTACTACCTAACCTCTTCATACATAAACTAAAATTGACAAAAAACACTAAACCTAGTTGTCCAACTGAGAAATAAATTTTTCTGATCTTTAAGGATATCAAATGCAAGTCAAGATATCCATTTAATTTTTTTAAAATGATATTTTGACCGATGTTGAAGTTTATTTATTTTTAATAAATTATAGTGATATTTTACATTTTAGGAATTAAATAAATTTATAATATATTTGCTCTTTTTTTTCCCACAAGTTCACTAAAGTAATCATGCTTGAATACATTTGCTCTATCTAATAAATATATTCATCTTGATATTTCCGACAAATAATCAACCGTGACAGTCGTGATTTTCAATCCTCTATGATGAACTTATTGTTTACTAATTCAAACAAAATCTGATAGTTTGTTTGTATGTGAAAATAAAACAAGAAGACAAAGAATGGACAAGAAAAAATAGAGAGAGAAAGAAGATAAAATCTAAATTTGATAAATCAAATAAACAAGAGCGACGGATACAAAAAAGAGTGTGAAATATTACTTTTTTCTTATTTATTTTAATTAAAAATTGATCAAATGATAAACATATATATTGTATAAATAATTTCATGAGATGAATAATTTATTTAATTTATCTTATTAATCCTAAAAACAGTAGTTCTTGTTATAAATGTACCATTAAGTACAATAATTTGATGCTTTAAAAAAGGTACAAAAACTTGATAATAATATATACACTATTTATTTGAACTGAAAATTAAATAAAAAATGTATATTAAAAAAATATACTTCATACAACTGTTCATATTTTCTACATTATATTATACTTTTTTAATATGACAGTCAATATCTATACATACAAATAAATGAGATGACAAATGTTGATGTAACACTTTTTTTTTCAAATTTTATATTTCATTTATACTATTTTATTTGTCTTTGTTTTTTACAACCTAATTATTTGTGTGACTTGTGAGGACATTTTACTTAGAATCCTGAATTTGATCCCCAGTCACCACACTTCATCCACTCCGTACGTGTTTATTTGAGTAAGTGTTGGTCACTTGATCAATAATATTATCCTTTTTTTTTTAGGAATATTATCCTTATTTATTAAATAATAATTGATCTTCTAAGATACCTATATATATATTTAATATAAATTGTGCAAATTCCAAAACAAACTTTTTTTTTGAACAAACTAAAATAATATATATATATATATATATATATATATATATATATATATAAACAACAATGAATCACCCCGCACAAGGTGTGCAGAAGATGAAACAACCAGAGTATTTACAAAGTCAAGGTATCAAAATAATGAATTATGAAAGCACCATCAAAACAAGCAAAAAAATTAGTGAACACTCATACATAATAGATGATGTTTTCCACCAGTCATGATAACTATAAGTGAAGGACACATGTTTTGATTTCAACCATAAAAATGAATTCAGCTCGACTTTTTCTAAGAGAATAGAAGGATTAGATTTCTTACCATTTTAAAATTTATTAACATGTGCAAATTTGCAGGATAGAAAAAACCTAAAGTTAATACCACTCTTTTTAGTAAAGTTTTTTCTTTCAATTATATTCTTTATTTAAAATATTGTATTTACATTTATCTTTTTATTCAATCAAATAACAGATATGTACTGTACTTGGGGTTGGTTTTGCTTATTGGATAACTTGTAGTAGTTGTTGCCTTTTGGCTGTGGCTTTGAATTTTTCATTTTTTGATAGAAGATGTGGCTTTGATTGATTTTGTGAATGGCACTACCAACTTACAAAGTATTACCATTATGAAGCTGCTACCTGACACAGTGTCATAATGAGAATTAATTTCTGAGAATATACTGTGCCGCAGCAGATGCTGGAATTTAGTATTTTTCTGAAACAATTATATCTGGTGTGGTGATGATATTTATAATTCTCTTCTCATATTAAATGTTGTTTTTGGTTATTTTTTGAGAGCATGTTGTTTTAGGTTATGTACATTTAAATTTCATCTTCTACTACTTTTTTTGGGTTACCATAGCTAATAAAGTATTTAGATGGATCGACTGTCATTGACATATATACTTGGTGTGTGGCAAAGTAGAAGTTATACTTAATTTTACTGGCATTAGTAAATAGTAAGAGAAAATTAATTTTACTCTTGGTTGCAGGAAGAAGATGATTTGATGATCAGAAGATTTCTACGTGCTCGTGATTTAGATGTGGAAAAGGCTTCAGCAATGTTCCTCAAGTACTTGAAATGGAGACATTCATTTGTTCCAAATGGTTCCATATCTCTATCACAGGTTCCAAATCAAATTGCACAAGACAAGGCCTTCGCCCAAGGACATGACAAGATTGGTCGACCTATACTTCTTGTCTTTGGTGGAAGACATTTTCAAAAGAAAGATGGTCTAGATGAATTCAAACGTATGTTTTTACTTATTAAGTACATAAACATTGAAGATATTTCCTATCCCTATATCTTGTTAACATTAAATTTAATTCACATGCCAACAGAAGTTGGCACAATTGGTTAAGAATATGTATTTGGACTTCCACTGCCCTATAGTTGAGAGTTCAAATCCCCCAAAATGGCTAAAATCTCACAGCATTTCTGCTCGAGGAGATCCCTTGGCATTAAGAGACTAGTTGAGTAGTTGCAATTGAGTGAAGTATGTAATTTGAACATGTGCAATAATTATTTGGATTAGATCTCTATCCGATTATTTATAGGGTTAGTATACCACTTGTGCCCCACTCGGGTGCTCCTTTCGCCACCATATACTTTTTTTAGAAGAAACAAATTTAATTCATTTCATTCAATGGCAACTGATCGAAATAAATAATTATGAAGTGAATAAAAATTTATTGATTGTCAAAAAGATAATCATGTAATGTTTAATTCCTGGTGCTACTATATATATATATATGGTATGCTATTGCTAGATATGATTATTTGTATCCACTCATTAACAAGTTTCTCAACTGCAAGCAATTTTCTTTGTGATACAGGGTTTGCAGTTTATATTCTTGATAAACTATGTGCAAGGTAATTAATTCCTTATTCCAGTACAATAAAACTGTGAAATCGGTTAGAATAGTGATTAGTAACATATCATTTGATGTATCAGCATGCCACCTGGGGAAGAAAAATTTGTTGGTATAGCAGAACTCAAGGGATGGGGTTACTCAAATAGTGATTTGCGTGGATACATTGGTGCCCTCTCCATTTTGCAGGTATATATAGTTATAGCATTATGAAGTTATTAGAACCTAAATATATTAAGGACACTCGTTAGCGTTCTCCATGCATTATGATTATTAATTTCTTGGATGCAGGATTACTACCCTGAGAGATTGGGGAAGTTGTTTATTCTCCACGCACCATATATTTTTATGAAAGTGTGGAAAATAGTTTATCCGTTCATTGACAACAAAACTAAGAAGAAGGTGATGTTTTTAATTAATTTATATATATCTTATTACATGGTATTGCTATATATCAGTTTATGTTTGAGATGTTGAGGGAAAATACTTATGAAGTTGAGTTCGATCTCCTTGCAGATAGTATTTGTGGAAAACAATAAGCTGAAATCAACACTTTTAGAAGATATAGACGAAAGTCAACTCCCTGAGATATACAGTGGCAAACTGCAATTAGTCCCCATCCAGGATAGCTATTAAACAAATCAGCACTGGCAAATTAAGGAGACTACAACAATAACTTGAAATTTTGTTTTTGTTTGCATTTCCTTGACTATTTTCGTTTACTCATAATTTATGATGTTGTATCTGGTGTCAAATAAATAAAAAGTTATATCACGAAACATCGCGAGCGTGTATTTCCACCCAGCCCCTTTTTTTGACTTCCTCCTTTTCCAATTGACCTTCCGTGAATTGTGGAAAATTGAAAGTTTTCATTGGCTGCTTTTAATTCGGGATGCTCTCGGGATGGATTTTTTTCGCTTTAAATAGCAATACTGTAAAAAGATAGGAGTTCTATTAGACTGATAGTTCAGTGGTATTTCCATATTAACCATTGGTGTTAATCAGTCATGGAATTCATCTTTGCAATCTCAGTCGATACATTTATCTTACAGATGATGAGAATAAAATAGTCAAGTTCATTACTAGTTCTTAATTTCTACTCTGCTACTTGTAATAATTGATTTCTTAGGTGTGTGTACATAAGCTACAATTTAATGATGTTTGTAGCTTTCCCTTGATTTCTAATTTCTTGTAGGCTATATTCATGGTCATGAATGATGCGTGACTGTGAGTGTGGTCTCTAAGCATTAGTAGCAAGAAGTCCATTAAGTGATTAATTGGCTCAAAACGCACAAGTTGCGAGAAAATTGTTCAGACGCAACAGTTCCTTCTCTAATATCACAATACTCCCTATTTGATGGGACTCCTTGAATAAAATTTATATAGAATTGTATTCAATGATAAAAAAAAGTATTCAGTTATATTGGATTTCCAGGTTCAGTGTAGACTGTAGGACTAGAAATTTTGTCCTCTCAGCTACAAGAAAACAGAATCTTCAATTTGTACAATAACTTTTTTCAGACCTAACTACCCAGAAAAACCAAAAAGAAAGAACACAAGAAAATAAAACTCCAACCAAAAGGCTTGAACGGACAGACCTGAAGATAAAGCAGCTGACAGCCGAACCTCTCTTGAACCTTAAATTGGCATTTAGCACAAAGCATGAGTTCTCAGCCCTTTGGCCGAATTTATCGATTTAAAAAATATTAAAAATGAAAAGGGCCTTGAACTTGCACATTGATCAATGAATAGGACATTTTGAATATGTAAGATCTTTAAATGACTAGAGATTTGGTTGGATATTTCTGCTCCGCATGTAAGCTAAAAATTGAGTAGGTAATTCTGCTAGAAGTGCTTGAACTACTGAAATTTCACCACCTGCAATAGGAAGAAGTTTACAAGAGATTGATAAGTTCAAGGTCATTTGATAAAGTCATAATTTGCAAACTGATTACCTACTTTGAACATCCCGAAATGGAACAAACTGTACTATATCACGTGAAGCAACACGTCCAGATGAACTTTCAAGCCTATCTCCTTTGTCTGCATCCAAGATCTGCGACATTGAACAAAAAAACTACATAAGCCCTGAGGTGACATTACATACCACTCATCACAGCTAAACGCCTCAGGCCAAACAATTATAATTTTGAGTAAAGACTAAAGAGCATACACGTTGAATTAAATACCTCCATCTCTTTGAAATCAGCTCCTCCTACGCCAACGATAAGGATTGATAATGGTAGGTCCGATGCTTTAACAAGTGCATCTTTTGTTTCTTGGAGATCCGTCACAACTCCATCCTAGGAGGATACCAATTAGACATTAGCACTAGGAGTGGAAAATGCAAGATGATGCAATTATTTTGGAAGTTCTCAGGAGTTGGAATAGATATTTGTTTGGTGCGCAAGGCAAATATAGAGTTGTATGCATTGTTCTAACATGGATACATTAAAACCATAGTTGTCATTCCCATGTAAGCAGCACAAAGCGACCAACTCCAAAAATTCCCATGCAGTATATTGAATAACATAATATTGTTTAATTTTATTAAACAAAAGTGAAGTTTATACAATATATCTAAAACCCTCCATACACTTCTTATGATATCTTCTTTATGATAGTTATGATGATTATTGTATTTCGCGCTATTATATTTTTCTTTTCCATATATTTACATAATAATTATTAGAGTAAATTACACTACCCTTATAACATCTAATTTTGAATCAGAAAAACATGTAAAATAATTTATACAACAAAATTAATTTTGAAGCCATAAAATTCTCTTTAGAATATCTTAGGGGAAAATCTTGTAAAAACATAAAAATACTTGAAACACTTCAAAAAAACTTCCTCCCACTTCGAATGAAACATAAAAAGTTTTTACAAAACAGTTGAAAGTGAAAGACACAATATGAAAACCCTAGCTCTAGACTCAAACTGTGATCCAGCTCCGACTAACTATGGCACCGCAATTTATCAATCAAAACACACATATAATCATAATAGCAAGTCAATTAGTAGCCTATCGAGATAATTGTTAGTAATGACTCGTAATCACAAATATAAATATTAAAAGCAAAAGATTTCATCAATTTTTGAAGATACAAAGAACTTTGATAATTTAATTCCATCTTCCGAATTTCCATTCAGTATTTTACTAGGGGAATGAAGATCAGGCTCATACCACTGAATAGCAACTCTACAGAAGTATCTTACGAAAATGAATTTGAAACTAATGAGACTAAGATGAAACATAATTGCGTAAAATTTAAAGGTAAAAGATGCAATGTATAAATACATAAAATGCAAAGGTAAAAGACGCAACACCTTTTTGTCTGAGAGCTTTATTGCGTTCAACAAAATAATCAGTGAACATGGGAAATAACTAGTATTCTTGGCAATACTAGTTTTATTACTTATATAATTTATGATCATATATACGTATTCATATATGTATTCTTGGCAAACTAGTACAGGCACATAACTAAATAATATTAATTTTGTAATGACTAGTAGCTTTATTTAGGGACATTACAACCCTCCCCTAGGAGATGCTTAAATTACATTACTCTCCCCTCTTATGTCAAAATATACACTCCCCTCCCCTCTCATGCAAAAAAATATTAGAAAAAATTACACTCCCCTCCCTTGAAAAGAAAAAAGATTGAATTACACTCCCCTCCCCCTCTAATGTTAAAATCTACACTTCCCTTCCTTAATATATTTTTATTTATTTTTAATAGTTTAGCAACGAAAATCTAATGCACACACGACATTGAAAAATTGTGTGAATCCATTTTATTATAATTAAAATTCAAATCATATTTTTCTCTATTTTTGTTTGATATACAATATCATTAACATATAGTTTTGAACATTATAATAAAATACGAAACAATAGAAAATAAATTTTAAAAAATCACTAAAACCATAAAAATATGGGTATTTAAAAATGTATTTTATATTCTATATTCTAAATCAGTAGTTTAATAAATAAATAATCAATTTTTTCTTGTTATTGACATTGAAATTAAAAAGAAACCTATTGTTTTGTCTTGAATAGTGGATCAAAATTAGTAGATATCAAAAAAATATTTATTTATGTAAAAATGGATTAAAATGTAGTATATAAATAATTCTTAGGGGAGGAGATTGTAATCTAAGCATCTCTTAGGAGAGGGGAGTATAATTTATTTTAGGTTTTTATTTTCAAGGGATGAGAGTGTATATTATAACATAATAGGGGAGGGGAGTGTAATTCAAGCTTCTCATAGGGGAGGGGAGTGTAATTTACTCTAATCATTATTCTTCAAAATTAACTATGGAATTGAAAATCAATTTTGAGATATGATCATATGAAGAGTGGGTTGGTAATACAAGTATAATTTCAAAAGGATAAAAATCATTGTATAAATTAAATGAGGGGATTGTTTGGAAAAAGAACTAAAAATTCATTATGTGGAGCAAGGAATCACCAATCCCACCTCTCCAGGGAAGGGATGATTTCTGGTTCTATGGAACAAGACAGAATAGAATCACCTTTCCATGCTTTTTCTTGCGAATAAGCAAAAAACATAAGAATGTTCATGCCATGGAATTGACTCAATCTAAATGGAATTACCATTCCACATCAATTATAAGCAACATACTCTCACAGATAAATAAGCAACGATACAAGAAAAGTGCATATTCTAATTCTTACTGTGATTATCAACAGGACAAAGTATTTTCTTCCACCATTTGCTACAGATTGGCTGGCAATAAGTGCAGCATTATTTATGACAGGTCCAAAAAGTGTTGGTCCTGCAAGAGAAACGTTAAGCAGAGCACTTGTGTATGCCATCATAATTCCTTGAATGCCTTCTACCTGCAAAAGACAGAAACATGTAATTATTAAATTATTTCAATATAGCAACAAAGGCAAGATCATATTTAGCATTTTCACCTCACAGTAAGTATTGCTTCCATTCAAGTTGAAACAATGGGAGACAGGACCATCAATCGGTCGTGCTCCAAATCCCCACGTAGGAAATCGCTTGTCTGAATCATAAAACTGTAACACCTCTCCAACCTCAATAATTGCCTAAAAATATTCGTACAACATGGATCAGTTCAGTAACAAATAAAGTAGTGGAGATTCAAATCAAAAATCATTTCTTACTCTTTGGTATGAATTTGGCCGTCCTGAAGGATCAATATAATGCAAAGAATCTGGAAGGCGTGAATTGCCATTTGAAGCTGGTAAACAACACAAGGTTAACCCAATAAAATGTATAGTACCCTTGTCATCCAATACATAATCATCATGACAGGTTGAAATATAAACCATGTCTTATAAACTATAATGTTCATAAATTATATAATTTCATAATCCAACGAGTGGGAGTTCGGGAAGTAAGGAAGGATAAGGTCAGCCCTATATCAGTGAACAGAGGCAAAAGGGCCGTCAGGAATAGCATTTTGAGGAACCCACAAATGCTCCCTTAAGGTAGACTGGACAAAACCTTACCACGACTCCCCCCCTGCCACGCACACTGGTGCAAACTGGAAACTACACACTAGAAAGGATTGAGAAGTATGAACATTTTACTAATAAGTTAAGAACTAGCTAACTAATAAATTGGATGATGGGGAAGCTGAAATGCTGAATAATAGTAAAAATTATATTGAACTTAAGATTTCCATTCATAATTGTTATCCTCTTTAATAAATAAAAAATACCGTTACATCATAGTCCTACCATCAAAAGACTAATTTTGCAAAACTAATCCTATAATGCAAGGTTAATGAAAAAACTGAAAGAAAAAAAGAAGTCAAATATCTACATTAACTATGAAGGGTCAAAGATCAACAATCCTGTCAGTGCCATATTTCCAAAATATTGAATAAACGGTTTTATTTCATATAAGTTTTCCACGAGATAACAAAGCCAAAGATATTAGCTATGATGAGAATCATAATGATATAAACTAAAAAGGAAAAGCAAGAACAATATTGAAAAACACTAGAACTTCTTATGGATGAATTCTAGTAGCAAGATTGAATATCCTACAACACATATTTAAATCTAATGGGTTTAAATTAACTTAAATTTTACAAAAAGCATCCTAAACTTAAAAAGTTAAAACTCATTTAATACAAATCCAAGATGAGAACAGATTATACAATTTTCATTGGTAATAACAGATCCTAAGATCCAAATCACTAAAAACGAATTCCCCTATTACAATATGACAATCATAGAATATAATTACTTACAACAAACTTAAGGATATATGGAGTACCTGTAAAATCAATGGCCACCATGAAGTTCAATTCAAATCCCCCAGCCAAGTAATCCAGGAAAGTATATTGAATACTTTCAGAAAATTTGTCCACAAATAGCCGGCTTTTTAATACCTTTGCCATAGTTAAATATTATTTCAGGGAAAGATAGAGGAATTCATTATTGAAATAAACATTTAATTTAATATAATAAAACCTTGGTCTGAGAATCATGACCCACGGCAGGAGACAAAAATAAATGTTCTCCTTGGCCACCAGAATAGAGCATCTCCAGCTCCACCAAAGATGTCTGCAGTTTTCTGATAAAATAGGATAAACAACTCTGGTATTCATTTCAGCCAAGAAATAGATTTAAGGGACAAAAGGACAAACAGGCAGAAATTACCCCAACAAATCATGTTTTCCATTGCTATTGAAGTTGTAGCACTCTATTACCAAAGGATTTTCCTGTATGTAATGAAAATGAGATTAGCTTCAACTATGCCGATATGTCTTCACCATAAAGTCCAAAAAATTACCCCAAACAAGAAGATAAAATGATGAAATACAGTAAGGGTAAACTCCATACTTAGGGTGACAATAAATGCAGAAGACCCTCATTGTAACAGTAAGGTTCCTACACTGACTTAGGGGCGATGGGTTCTAATCATAGAAATAAGATCCCCTCACATGGTAAGTCTTGCACACCAGCCACAACAACAACAACCAAGCCTTATCCCACTAAGTGGGGTCGGCTACATGGATCAAATGACGCCATAGTATTCTATCTCTATCATAAACCAAATTTGGATCCAACTCATTGACCTCTAAATCCTTTCTAATGGTTTCTCTAATAGTTTTCCTAGGTCTTCCTCTACCTCTTTTAACTTGACTCTCCTTCATTTGATCTACTCTTCTTACCACGGCATCTACAGGTCTTCTCTCTACATGCCCAAACCATCTAAGCCTATTTTCTACCAACTTTTCAACTATAGGTGCTACCACTACTCTCTCTCTCTAATGGTGTCATTCCTAATCCTATCATGTCTAGTTTTACCACTCATCCAGCGCAACATCCTCATCTCTGCTACACTTACTTGATTCTCGTGCTAACTTTTAACCGCCCAACACTCCGTACCATACAACATCGCCGGTCTGACTGCTGTCCGATAGAACTTTCCTTTCAACTTAAGTGGTACTTTCTTATCGCACAAAACACCTGAGGCTCTTCTCCATTTCAACCACCCAGCTTAAATACGATGGCTTACATCTGCTTCTATTTCTCGCACACCAGCCACCTTCATGAAAACAAGATGCGCATGCTTTCAGTGGACTGTTGTCATGGTAATAATACCAGCATTTTTTTTTAATAAGCCAAACTAGCCCACCGAAATTGGCACCGGGGAGAATCGAACCTGAGACCTTGAGAGGAGCACACTCCAAGGTCCCAAGCCAACACATTTTCATTATAAGTTTACACTAATCAGAACTCCATATTAGTGATTGATAGCATGCATTGAAATGCAGTAAAAAATAGTTATTACTTAATAGATATAAAGCTAGTAAAAACCTCAAGCTAACTAAGCTATCAGGAGAGCTGGTTATCAAAGCCTCTATGACAAAGTGGTATGTAGTTCAATCCTATCAACCCCATATCTTAAATAAAAGTTCAATTCTGACATGAAGTAAAGAAATTTTAAGCACTGTCCACCCTGAGACTTTGGGATCTAGCACAAAGACAAGGATATGCTAGATAAGCCATTCATAAATCCCTAATAGTTATAAAAAGGCTTAATTGCTCTTTTGGTCCCTTAAGTTATTATTTAGTATCGCTTTGGTCCCTTAACTAAAAAAAAGACCGTTTGAGTACTTTATCTTTATCTCCGTTACCTGTTTTGGTCCCTTCTGTTAAAAAAATTCAAAAAAACGTTAGGGTTTGTATTATTCATCTTCTTCCTTCTCCTTCCATCATCTTCTTCATGATCTTCATCATCAACAACACACCAACCCAGGTTTTTTTTCTTCTTTTCATCATCTTCATCAAATCTATAAACATAATCAATAACCAATTTTTCCATTCAAAAACATCCATTTCAATCTAAACAACACAATTTCTCAATCTCCCTAAACCAAATCAACCAAAATCTTCATATCTATTTCCTAATTTTTTTTTTCCAGATTCAACAAAAATGGGAAAATCAACCAAAATCTTCAAAACATCCACAACAACAACAACAACTAGCAGTTGAAAAAATCCAGCAATAAAAACCCAAAAACAAACCCTTCACTTTCATCACGACACCCAAAAGATCTTCTTCCTGTCTCTCGCTCTCACTGTGTGTCTCTCATTCACACTTACAGCTGCAATTCCTTTTTCTTTTCATGCATTCCTTTTTCTTTTCACGCAGCACATTGTCACAACATTGGGATTCTTTTCCCTTTTTATAATGCACCACACACATGGGCTTCTTAACCCATTCACCATATCACGCTTCAATTTCAATGGGTTGGTGGAAAAAAATACACAGTGGTGCAATTTTGAAAAACATCAACATTGGTGCTAAGAGCAAGAGACACACGTGAACACACCTGAAATTAATTATCAAGAAAGTGACTTTGGTGTTAAATCCAATTGGGATAACTAGCACAACACCCAATTGAATCCAAGGTTGAAGAACGACACTGATTTCCAATTTTTTTTGAGGTAGATTGAGTGTTGTTGTTGTCTTTGAGATGATGAATTTGAGTTTTTAAATGTTTTATATTTTGGGTTTGAATATGAATGAAGGTGTTGAAGATGATTTGATTTTGTTTGGAGATTTGTTTTTTTTTTCTTTGTTGATGTTGCTACTGCTTATTGGGTGGTTGTTATTGTTTGTTCTTGTTGTTGGTGTTGTTCCTTTTTATTTTTTATTTATTTCCATGAAAGTGTTGTTGATGTTGTTCTTATTTTTTAGAAAATGGGGGAAGAAGATGAAGAATTTAAGTGGAGAAGATGAAGAAAATAAATCAAGTTTTTCGCCAATGCCAAAATGACACGTGGATAGCGGTTAACGTTTTTTGATTAAAACTAACGGAAGGGACCAAAACAAGTAACGGAGATAAAGATAAAGTACTCAAACGGTCTTGTTTTTACTTAAGGGACCAAAGCGATATCAAATAATAACTTAAGGGATCAAAAGAGCAATTAAGCCTTAAAAAAAATTAGCATAGTTGGTTATTTAGTCATTAACAATGAAAAAAAATCTAAATATGTACACTTGTTCCATTGAGGGCATATTTAGAAAACAAAAGAAATTTTATGGCTTTTCACTTAGTTAGGCAATCAAAACTAGACATGTCTATATAAAAATATGCTAGCTAAGCCAAGCCAAATTTTTTCATAAAATATGGCAGCTATAATAAACAACATTATTATAAAGATAGGATTATTATTGCACTAACGATCTATTATGCTGGGAGTAGTATTGGGTTGTAGTAGCAATAAAACATTTGTACTTGACCTAACATATTATTAGGTTAGTGCTTTTACACAACTACATCAAGATTATTCAGAGTCCTATTAGTAACTAACCTCTCTTCTCACCCATTTCCTAAAAATCAACATGGTATTCTGACCTCTGTCTATCTGTTAACAATGTTCGTCGCCATTTTGGTTTAACAGTCTCCTCGTGTCCTTGTTATTGTCCAATTTATTCTTCAATCTCAACGGATTTCTCCTTCCCAGCTAAATGTTCTTCGTCTCTAGCAATTAGAAAACTCTAGATCAGATGCTACTACGGCTTAGCATAACTTTCACGCTTGCTAGTTCTTTCTCTCTCAGATTTGGCCAACTTTATACCGCTTCTAGGCCATCAAGTCTAGGTATGCTTAGTTGTAAATTGGGATTGTGTTACAGTATAGAACACTGTTATTTGTCTGGCTTTTACTAGACAAATACTTAAAAAGAAATATTAGGTGAGTGTTTTTAGATCACATATAGTTGCAGTACAATTAGTAAACAATTCTCCCTCTTCTCTCTTCCGTACTCCCTAAATTTCAACAAACAAAATATCATTGTGTGTAAGTTTTATTAATTTGATACTTCTTGGACCGCTATATCTCATTCTAAACAGACAGGTGCACTACAGGTTATTAATGTTGTTTGGAAAAGAATGTTTTAAGATTTTAGTAAAATATATGCACATTTATAATAGACTATAAAGTTTTTTTTTGGTAGATAGACTATAAAGTTGCTAATATTGTTGATTATCCAGCCAGTCGTTATAAATTATAATTGCACATTTTACTATCCAGAGGAGTCAAATTCAAGTTTTATACCTTGCTTCCTACTTGTTGAACATTCAAGAACACTTGCTTCCATGTTGGATTATGATCATTCTTAATAGCTTCTGTTTTGCAAATAGGAATATGGTCACCATTTTCCACAACTTTTGATACTAATAAAAAGGGATCCTTCAAGACAAACAAAAGCGCATTATATATAACAATTGATGTTCCTCATAGGGCTTAACAACAGCAATACTAATAATAAGTACATACACTCTTTGAGAATAGATCTCTATATTCCAAATCTGTACACCTGAGAATCATCTCTACTGTAGTCTTTGAGCCAACACATTCCTCGGCATACACTTTGAGCTTCCCACATTTTTGTGAGTTGCCAGATCTGGTAGAATCTTGTCTGAGTAAATCTAATGTCAATGATCGATCACGCTTTGTAATTATCTGCACAGGCCAAATTGTTGTTGTTGATGGGTATTATTGTTGGAATACTAATATATTTTCAGTAAAACATAGGGAATAATATTTTGAGTAACACTTCTTGGATTCAAAAACTTACAATATGCATGGTAGTTACCTAATATTCTAATAACTGAAAAGTCGTGCATTTTCAATCACCATTGATAGAGAAAAACAATAATAGTGAATGGTCGTATAGATACAGCTCCGTTGAGAGTGTTGTGAATTTTTATTTAGTTGTCTAATATCAGGTGCCAAAAAGGTGAACAGTCTCTAATAAATTACCTCGGATAATGCACAAGTTGCCTCACCAAGAAATTGTTGTTCTTCTAACTTAAGTATCTGCACAGGTTAACCAAATAGTTACAATTTGAACTTGTATACTCGTGCTTAATACACGTGTTATCATATCTATCTATGAACAAGCGACAAGGTCCACATAGTAAATTAATATCTTGTCAACTGAACAACTTGAAAATGATTGTTGTACAACCTTACGAGAAGATTGTGCAGAATCTGAACCATTAGGAAATAAAATTCTAAGTGTAGTTGGGTTGTTTCTAGTGAAGCACAAAAAAAAGAAGCGAAGAGAATGTGAGCAATCTGATTGTGTGAATAGAAGTAAACAAAAAAAACCATATTCTATGATTCATGTTATTAAACATGCACAAAATTTTATTTCTCTCCTAAAATGCTGCAACACTATAAACTTACACATTCATACAGAAAGAGTAGCACAGCAGCATTTTGCATGTAAATTGTCCCCATTAAAAAAAATCTTGAACTAAAGAAGGTGAAATGTAAGAGTCTCTTGGGAAAAATAATAGAGCCGTAACCGACATGTAAAAACATAAATTGATCCGTTAAAATAATTATGAAATATAAACAGCCATGTGATAATATGATATCAACATCTTTACACTTTTTGCATTCCATAAATTAATGCAATTTTTTTTAAACGAAGAAAACTTGCAATGCAAAAGCTGCAAGCCCCTAACAGATAATGATAAAAAAGAGAAAAGTACAAAGATTCTTAAAATAAATGGGTCAGTCATCTTAGTAAATAGAAAAATTCTCAGAAACAGTAAGTAGTTGGCTATTTTCTTTTTCAATGAAGAAATATGCATCAAAAACTTAGATTTGCAGAACATATAAAATTTTATACCTTCACGTCTGCGTTGTGAAACTGAGTATCAACATCATAAACATGAAACCTGTGATGAAAGAAATTTACAGAACAATTCCTGGTGAAACAACAAAACGCTTATATGTCTTGTTAGAAATAAAAACACCAATGTTTAAACTTACACTAAAACCTGAACAACCTCAAAATGATAAATGAGAGTTTGTTTAGTAATCCATGTCGGACTCAACGAATTCAAAACTACTTCTGTCCGGCCAAGTTCCTCAAGTGCCCCATTTTTTCCTTTTGCATAAAGAACCAGTATTGGATCACTCTACAGCATTGAACAGTTACACGTTAAACATGCAACTGAATAATGAGAATATTATCCATTAAAAGCATAACATTTCATTTAAAGGATGACAACCAGTATAAACAAATTACAAAGGGACAATTTACATCAGCCCCTGATCCATCTGTTGTGTTTGCTGAACTATGTTAACAAGGTCTAGTAGTTCAGTATAATTTCACTTGCTACAATGATGTACGGCTATTCCTCAACCATATTTTCTTCTTGCGTGGAAGAAAGGGGGGAGTTTCAAAACTTATTGTGTTTGAGATAATATTTTCCAATTTTGTTAGCTGTAAATCTTTTTCTGAATAAAAAGATTGCGTATTTTTTGCTCCAAATTAATGAATTGGATCCGGATTGCCTACTTTAAGGTGGTAAAAACAACATGTCATTGTCTCTCTCTCTCCTATTTTGCTCCCTCTCTGGTGCTATCTATCATTTCTCTTTCATTTTCTCTCATAAACTACAGTAAAATACACTAAAGTCACATTGACTTTCCTGCGACAAAGGTAGGCAATCTATTAACAAATTAATTGCATTGCATTATGGCCTGAATTTTCTTTTTGATCTGGATTTCCTATGGTCCTCACAAGCTAAACTTCTTTAACAATTCAGTTTCTCCTTGATTATTAGCAATAATAATAAGAATAAAGCTATGCAAAGCACTAAACGATCTTGAGATTCATGAACGAAAGAGTTCAAACTTAAAACGACAAACCATCAAGAGCACATCTCAACCGCTGAATGTTCAAATTTCGCAACACCGCGGTGCTATAGTCGCTATTTGACAACACTTTGTACTTACAATAGCGACTCGTTAAAATCCCACTACACTATAGCACCAATATAGTCGCTATTTTACAATACTGGTTATGGACTGAATTCTCTTTATGATTTAGATTCTCTTTGATCCTACTCCTCACAAGATGAGGATCAATCCCAAGTACAAATTTCTTTTTCAAGCACAAGAAATTTCAATATTTTTTTTAAAACAATAAACCTTAGTAATTGTTATTATTATGCTGCGAGTGAGATCAAGTCACTCCTCTCGTCATCTCCAAGTCAACCTTATACCCCCTGCAACATATCTCAATTTCGGATCGTCTTATTACTCAAGGAACACCTTTACTCATATGAAAGCACTCCATCAGTACTTCACAGCTCATTCAGTTATAACTAGATCATTTAGATATTTCTCTTTCAAAAAAAAAATTCTGATAACACTTAAAGTGCTAGCTCAGTGGTCAAAGTTTAGCCTCGTAATCTCAAGGTAACAGAGTTCATGATCTCCCTTTCCGATTTGTAGAAGTAAAATACAATCACATAATAATACTCATGAAGTAGTACTTAGGAGTTTGCTTCAACATTACGCTTTAATTTTCTTATCTTATAGTATCTTGATTAATTTATTGAGCACAGGTTTCGATGCCACACTAAATTTTTCCTTAATCATTGTTAATTAAAACTAACAAGAATATATAAAGATGAAAAGAGCTATGAGAAGATCGATGAAAGGGTTAAGAGTCCAAACCTTAGAGAGCACATCTCGATCACGCAAACCAGAAGCAGAAAACGACAACTGCGAATTAGAAAAAGCAGTTATAACTAAGTAGAAGCGATTAATTGAAGTAGTTTAATTTTGTATTGTAGCGAAGATGGAAAAAGAAAGTGAGAACCTCGATCTGAGAGAAGAGACCTTGGTAGCCACGAGACTTGAAGAAGTTATCGACGGCGTCGTTGGAAGTGTTTCCCGGATTCAGTAGACCTCCGGCAGTTCCGCCGATTGCCGTGCGGCCACCGGCGACATCGGAGCAGCAATTTCCCATAGCGTTGAAATGAGTCGGTGTAATTGAAATTGAAATTGAATATCCTTTGTTTATTTATCTATCTATATGCTTCTTTTACAACTTGCCAAATTTATTTACTTTATTTTCTTGTTATTTTGTGGATACTCGTCTTTATGCTTCTTTAAACAAACACAGATATTAAAAAGGAGAAGTTGAAAGAAAGAGAAAAACAACGCGCTTTTCTTTTCAGAAATATTTTTGGGAAATGCTAACCGGTATCCCGGGGCACTGGTTAAGGATACTAAAAAGGAAAATTACATAGTAATTATTGCATTGAAAACTGTGTAATTAATCCATAAATAAGTCAACAAAGTTTCCTTTTATGGTAATAAATTCTTTTTTTGTATGCTTAACCAGTGTCCGAGGCACCGGTTAACATGACCCAATATTTTTTAAGTGAAGAAAAGTTTGACTTTATAGATTTTTGGTTAATAACGATTTATTAACGGTTTAATCAATATTACTATTATTTATCAAACAAAAATCTAGAGTGTGATCGGTTGCGAAGAGAATGTTAGAAACGATAAATGTAAAAGGATGTGTGTAATCGACTAAATATAAGTATTAAACAATATAAAATAACACATAACAAATTTTTACGACATTTAATAACTTTTTTGTCCTATATGATATTATTTCATAGACAAAATATTATTTTAAAATTTTATACAACTTGTACTTCTAACAAAAAGTTATCTTTTAATGAGAGATACAAATTTCATTTTTATTCCATCTCATGCCGTGAAACCAAAACAAAAATACTATTAGTTTTAATCAATCGTTTAGATTTGCTAGAAAACACACTATTAGTTCCTCTTCATCTTGTACTATTTTACCTTTTTTTTAGTCATAGTTTTTTTTTTTGGTCAGGTAGCCTAGTGGCTGGAGCTCACGCATTATAAATGTGGAGAAGTGGGGTGTCAGGGGTTCGAACCCCTGCCCCTGCATAAATTATGCAATGTCCCTACCAATTGAACTAAGCCCACGGGGACTTTTAGTCATAGTTAATTCAGATGCATGTTTGTTTTTATAAAAACGCGGCGGACTAAAAACTACATATTTAGCTTCATAAATATCACATTCTCTCTTCTCTAAAAATAAAAAAAAAATATCACATAGATTGGGACGTGAAATTTGACATGCCATGATCCAAACATGCCAGTAATGTTTTTGGTACAAAGTTTATGCGACTTCTTTATTAGGAAAATAGTTGATTTTTAATTTTTTTTGCATTACAATGGAACTAATACCGTTTGGTCCAGTAGGGTAAATGAGCCAAAGACGAAGAGGTTGCATCTTACATATATTTGGATCTAGCTTAGCATTTGAAGGTTTATTTTGTCTTATAGCAAAATTAAATTTAGAAGATAAATCGAATAAAAGTTTGCGGTTAGAATAACTTGCGCTACAATTTTTATCTTCATCAACGTCTTAGAATGAAGGGGAGTTGAAGATTTCTCTCGATTATATTAGCAGGCAGGCAAACCAAATTGCTAATTTGTTTGTGGTCAAACCCTTCATCTATATACGGATATTTATATTCTTAGTCTTATGACATGACTCTATCAATGTTCATCTTAGTCGTAGAATCATTGTGTTAACTTGATCCCTCCCTATAAAATAAATAAAAAGAATTTGTGATGATTAACAGGTATGCATCCTTAGAGGCAAAAGATTCAATATTAAGATTTTGAATCTTACCATACAAAAATATAATCTTCCAAAGTTACAAGAGGCATAAAATTCATCCCCTACAACTTTTGTAAACTGATACTAATTACAGGGAAATTGTTTAGTCTTGTGTTAAAAAAAGGGATGGTTCTCGTTCCCCTTTTTTTAAGCAATGGAAAAAAGCTTCAATTTTATGAAATATATTGAAATAAAAATTAATCATAGTCTAAAATAATGCTCCTAATTGTCTCTTTTATGCTTCTTGAAACCATTTTAATAATTGAAAAATATGAAAATATAATTATTTAGCATTTTAAACAGATAATAACAGGAGATCCTCCCAAATGATGATTACGATATTGTGAAGGAAGGACTTGCAATTGGGAATTGGGACATTAAATAGCAAAAAGTGCAACTAGACAATGCCAAGGGACAAGTTGCGAGAGACAAAATTGGGCTATGATTGTGTATGTCCGCGTGGAAGGAGCATGCATAGACTTGCTTTATATTGATCCCCTAAAAGCTAAAAGTACACCAGCATGCAAATGCATATCATCATTCTGTGTTTCATGTTCGGTTGCTCCTTAACTTCATTCTAATTCCTTAACTCAACCAAGTAAGCTACTCGTCCCCCACTCATTAACTTGTTTGACAAGCCAAAACAAAACAAAACCATTTTCTTGTACTGTTGTACATGAACTTGTTTGAAAAATTAGTGCAGTCAATGATATCGGCTGTTGATAAAAAAAACTATCAGTTAGCTTAAATCTATTGACTGCATCGACTTACTAGTTCCCCTCAGGATAGGAATTTTTTCTTAAATAAAAATGAATATATGTTTTTGGGCTATGCCTATGTGCACTTACTTGATCAAGTATCAAACCACAAACTATCACACACACTTTGTGTATGAATTTTCAATAGTTATTGTAATTTTGTCTATCTAAAAAATATATTCTAAACTTACTTGGAAACTATGATTACCAAACATGAATCAATTAATTTAACCTCAATTTTGTTAAAGATTTATTTTAAGACAAATAATGATCATTGGTAAGATGTTCTATACAGACTTGTGGAATCCAATGTTGGAATCAGATGATATGGAAATGAGAAGTGGACGAGAGTGATGCCAGATGGCTCTGAAGACTCTTTTCTGATGAGCTTTGATAGATTGTGAAGGCTCATGACCATTATATCTAATATCAAATATGTGAATCAATGGATCATCTGAACCAGATGTTATGTATAATCCATTGGGAGACCAATCCTGATTTACTAGAGCTGATTGTGTATCCCTTCTTTCTTGCTTCCACCCAAATGCATGAACCTCTTTCTGCTTCAATCTAATATCAAATAATCGAAGTTGCTTCTCATGAGTCCTGCAACAAATCAATCAATAAGAAAAATAATAAATACTTGTTAATGTCGTCTATAAATAAACTCACATGTAACAATGCAACAAAATAATACTACCAACATTTTAGCCATAAGTTTTTTACTTAACCTTAAAATAAACTTGATATGAATGTTACTTAATGTTTATTTTTTAGAACCATCCGACCAAAACTGAAGGAGGGTGAGCTGCACCAGATCCAAATCCCATGCCCCACAGGATGTGAATGACAAAATGTTAGGGTGGAAAAGAATCACATATCGTATTCGGTGAACTTATGCTCGAAAATCACTAAAAACTTCGACGACAGACAATTGATTTCACCACAATCGTTCAATAGAAGTTCATAGATGTCAAAGTCCTTACGACTGAGATAATGGTATGATCAGTGTTGATTCGACAAAATACGATAAAAACAAGTTTTAGGACACTAGTATTTGTTTTCCTTGTTTTTTGCCGAAACGAACATCAATTAGACCACTGTCTCAGTCGTGTAACTCTATGATCTTCTACTTACAAGCTACAAGGAGCAGCACTGACCATTATTAGAGTTTGAAATGATTTTGATATAGATCATATGAGACATTTCTCCTTCCTAGAACCCCACCTTAAAATAAACCAGAATCTTTGTCCTGATTTAGTCTTCCAGTTGATCATAGCAAATCACAATAACCTTTGACCATTACGTTGTGGTACACATGACAATATTATCTAGTTATGTCATAAAGATTGCTTACATGGTCTTGCTGTCATGCACAACATCAACTACTGTGGAATTTGACAGGTAAGGGGAATCAAGACCCATTCTGTACCCATTGTACAACAAATATTGTGATTATTACACTCTTTTCATCATGTACAGTGCACCATGTGCAAAAGCAAATACTTTTATGACACCTAAGCAAACCAATGAAAACAATGCAACAAATTTCATCTAGCGTTTTAACTTACCTAGGCCTCATTTTAATTCAATTTCTTTTTCTTTTATCACTTTTATTGATACTTTTTGTTTAATGTTTCTAAAGTTTATATATATTAAATACTAAACACACAAATAATCAATACTTTGTGTATTAATCTTTGAATAATAGGAATCAGTAAAAAAATGTGATATTTTTGTAATTAAAATCAAGAGAAACAATAAATATGACCTGACTTGTGAAAGGTAAAGAAACAAAGTTAAAATAAAATGAGTTCAGCATTATGGAAGATGTAATTTACCCTGTTTGAACCATGAACAAATTGAAGTCAACTGGATTTGGCAAGATACTCAAGCATTTACTATCAACCTGATGTATAAAATCTTGTCTTCCCACGTGAGCATTGTACCCTAAAATTCTCTTGTCTTGACCAACAGATAGCACAATTTTCTTGTGCTGAACACCAGCAACTCCCATTACAGCAGAAGTATGAATATTCCTATGCAATGGTTCTGACTTCCATTTTTTCTCATCATTCTCACTCCATAGCATGACAGTATGGTCAGTTCCTGCTGTAACAAAGCTGGTATATTCCCAAGGCAGAAAAACAATGCTATTGATAGCACCCTTAACATGAGGCTTGTCTTGTAAGAAATTGACTTGTCCACTCTGCAAGACCACACATATATATTAGTAATATTTTTCAAACATAAAAAAACAAAAACTCTAAACCAAGGTTTTGAATAAAGGTCTGTGACCGCAATCTAGGCAGCGACATAATAACATTGTTGAAATTGCAACGAGTGGGATTCAGGCCAGATCGCCGCATTTGATTGTAATTATATGCAATATTGAGAATTATGACGCGCCATTAAAAATCATGTTCTAAACTGCTACATCTAAGCTATATAACAATAATTGCATCACAAGTTTTAAGACTCTTACCCTTTCACCATCTTTAAAATTTGTAACTGATACTTGAGAGTCAGGACTATCAGCACTATAAACTGAAAAAAGGCTCTTTCCTTCTGGATGCCAAGCTATATCTTCCGGCCATCTCTTCTGCTCTGCAGATGCGCAATCAGTAGTGCTGAGCAGTCTGGCTCCTAATCTATAAATCAATATGGAATACAAAAGTAAAAGTAAGCCTATCAGTGACTCATTGGTGATGGAAAGAACAAGTAAAACCAGATATTTAAGTCCAAACTAGGTGAAATAACATGCACACCGTATTTTAATGTTACACGGTGCACTTACTAAGAAGAAGCTAGAATTATTAATTTTACTTGAGCAAAAAAACGAAGAAAAGACACCGCATATTTATACAGGAATTCGACCATGCAAACTGCCGACACCTTATTGCCCTATAGTGTTAATCATGTTGGATCACAAAGGGATCATTACATTAAACCAAGAAGAGCAATCAAACTAGGGGATTAAATACCACAACTTCACTCAAAACATTAAGATAATGAGTACGTGAATCATTTCACTTATATGTTGTTCATCATTCACATTTTCATCCACCATAAGATTTCTTATTCACATTTGATACTCTAGTCATTGCCCTCCATAATTCTTATTGATAGATGCAGCAAACTAATTTATCTTAAATGGCTAGTACTAGATCCACATAAGATGCAGACTAGAGGAATACATACAACCACCAAATCAGTCATAGCAATTATTGCAGCTTACTATTCACCATAAATTGATCCAAGGATTTCCATGAAATGCATTTATTGAGGAACCAAATGAACTCCAAAACCTTTTCCAACCACATTGTAAAAATTGTTTAACAATGAATGCCATATTGAAAGTGATCATATAAGAAATAGCAAAGACAGAAAAAGTGCCTTGCATATGCATTAGTCCTGTCACAATTTTATAGAAAGTACAGTTTACATACGAATCCATATTCTAAAATTATTTAAATACATTAACATCTCTTTCATGGTTGATATTTTGATGGTCGAAAAATATGTCATATAAGGAGAATTATAATTAAAATATAAAGGCTCAAAAGAAAAAACTAATTAAGATTTACCCTCGAGGTTGAACTTCCCACAAGCGGATCACTCCATCCAAAGCACTGCAACCATTCCCAAAATGAAGAAAGCAATCATCAGAATCATGAGAATATAACAATCTTGAATCACCAGAAATTTATTTTACCTGAAATTGAAATAGAAGTTTAAACAAAGGATGCATTATATTTTCCCTTTCTAATATTTTCATACAGGAAAATCTCTGGATATAAAAGAGATTGTATGACTTTGACAAAAAATTAAGTGACAATTTTGATATTCAATGAATTTTCTACAACGGCAATTTGCAGCCACAGTATAATGCTATTGAATGTCACAATAGCCACATTCGTAGCTGCATTTGCTTAGAGTTTTTTTTTAAAAAAAAAAACTATGATTTATTAAGTTTCAAATTATGGTCCACAACTGCAACTGCAACTGTGGCCGGAATGTAAAGCTTTTCGATGTCTCCATGGCCATAACTGCAGCTGCATTTGTCTATAATTCTTTTGCAATATAATTTACTACAACATGATTGCAACTACAAGTTAAAACATTTCCATACCTAGTCACAAAAAGTTGATCATTCAAAGGACACAGAGCAAGACTTCTCAATCTCTTCTTGTGTAGACTTGATACGCAGCTTCTCATTCTATAGTTCACCGATTGTGCTGAAGAACTTCTACATATCAAAGGAACCAAATACTTTTGCTCCTTTATTTCTGAAAGCATTCAAAACAAAAATGATCGGTTAACTTAGCTGACCAAAGTGGAACCACGTAGAAAATAGCATGTCCAAATATATGGAAAAACCAACAAGGACCTATCAAATAATGATATTGATACGAAGACTACAATTTAAAAAAAAATGGAAGTGATTAAAGACATGTTAGTGTCCTATGAGTGTGGGATACACACAAGTTTTGTAGCATCGACATTTCTTATGGAAGGACAAACTAGTATGTAATAACAAACAATTAATTCATTTTTTCAAATTTGTACGAGTGTGGACAGATCAGTACCATGTAGTTACATAAATGACAAACACTCGGACACACCTTCAATCAGCATAAGTGTCGGTGCTACAAAGATAACATCGTGTAGCTAGCCTCAAGATGAATGTCTTACCATACTTCCTTTTCGTTCCTTTGTTATCCAGCTCGATGGGAAATCTCTGAGTAAGGGTAGCTCCAGAGTTATAATTTATTAAAGCTTTTGCAGAATCTGGTAACCGTATGCATTGTGAGGTTTTTGGACTAAAATGTTCAGCCTTTGATTGATGAAGGATTTTGGAAGGAGTTTCATTTTTACGAATAAGACTGTTTGATCCATGCTTTGTCTTTCCAGCATCTAATATACTCCCATTTTTTTCACCTTGAAAAAGAGCCAACTTGGATTTAGAATTTCGGTACTTCTCTTCTGCTTTCTTAAGCTGCAAAATTTTCCCACAAACACAATCAGATAAGAATTTCCAATTTTCAATGCAGAGATTCATTCTATTTATGGTGTTTCCTTTGTTGCTATATAAATTAAACAGGTTAAGTTCACACAAGTCATTAACAAGTACATGTATTTAAGGTACGTTTGCATGGAGGAATACATATATATCATATTATATGTAACAAAGATAGATAGAAACTATATTATATGTAACAAAGATAGATAGAAACTATATTATACACACCAACAACATCTATATATATTTGTATTTTATAAAATGTAAATCTAATCTGAAGTATTTGTGAAAGTGAACACACATAGTAAGTATTTATAACAAGAAATCAATAAGCAAGTAATGTAACTGTTTTACTTTCTTTTTTTTTTACCAATGTAATGTAACTGTTAGGCATGATGATGATTGTTAATATTCAAACCAAGTATTGTAATGTAACAGTTAGGCATGATTAGCCATACCATATGAGTGAACAAAAATGGTAGCATGTGACATAAAGAAAAAGGAGGAACCTGGTCATGGAGGTTTTTGACTTGACGACAACGGTGGTTGACGAGAGCAATCAATGCTTCTTCTTGTTCTTCTTCATCAATAAAACTAGTAGTACTAGTAATTCCGTTTTGTTCGTGTTCCTCCATTGGCTTCCTATGCGTTTGTTCTTCGTGATAAGAAACTACCATTTTCTCTTATTTGTGTATATGTGTTTATGGATGGTGGTTACTTCTAGTAGTAGTGTAGTATATATAGCAAAGTTTGAAAGAAGCGAAAGAAGCGCCCATAACTGATCGTGGTTAATTCCTGTAAACCATAACGGCCGGATCATTCGGAACAGGTAACTAACTGCCTACTAACAACACAACTGCATGTACTCCCTCCCTACTCAAAAAACACAAGTGAAACTTCCAAAAATCAATGTGTGACATAAGTGATAAATACCTGTCCCTTGACCATTTGGTTTAGGGTTCAAGTCTTGGCCGATATGTGTATGGAAAATCATTTGTTTAAGGAGATCAACTCGTTAATGAATCTCAAAAGTGTATTGGCCACTCACATTATATAAAAATTAAAGTGAAATTATAAATCAACTATTACTCCCTCCGTTCCGGTGCAAAAAAATATTGTTCCAACAACATTGACACATTTCACTTTTCAATACAATAATAATTATTTTTTATCAATTATAATTCTAATTAATATTACTTTCATAACTCTCAATTTAATATATTTTACTTTGCATTTATGTTAAAAGGAATTGACTAATACTTGACAAGACAATCAAAACCATTTTTCTCTTTCTTTCACTTATAAACTTTTTCTTAATGTGTGAAATGAATAAAAAGATCACTTGGTAAATGGGATGGAGAAAGTATTATTGTAACTGACATTGAGACGGACAGACACTCCGCATCCATCTATCCGTTTTTTTTTACCACTCTTAACACATGTGAATTATAAATGATGTTTTTTTTCATAAAATTTTGATTAAAATGATATATATAAATGTTTGTGACTTTTAAATGGTAACAAGCTATGCTTATCTACCAATAATACAACAAGTATATAAAAAAATCTTATGTTTTTCAATAACATCAATATAATATTTTTAAAAGCACATTTATTTAAAGGTATAACTGAAATAATGAAAAGAAAAAAAAAATACCAACTTCACGTATCGTCATTTGTTTAACTATTGGATTTTAACATCCGCACTAGTATTAATTGGAACTTTTTATAGTCAAACTAAAATAATTTAGCTTATTTAAATAACATTTTGTCCACCAAAAATCGTATAAGACCAAAAATTATTCAGTATCATAAAAGTTTGTCATATGTTGTTATTCATGTATCGTGTTGTGTAATGTGTTGTGGTGATGTTGGTATTTACTATTTAGCAAATCAAACGCATCCTTGAGTGTTTGACAAAAACGGCAGTGCTTTTCCAAACTGTCTATCACAGTTGCTCGACATTCAGAGATTTTGCTCAAGCGTTCCATCGATCAACATTCACATAGTTTCTTTTATACCTGTCGCATTCGTTTTTAAGTTTCGTTGCTCATCCTTCTATCTTAATCTCTCTCAATATTTTCCAGGCTTTCCCCTTTTATAACTTTATATTGCTGTTTGTTATTATTCTATTGATTGAAACTAGAGTAATTTTTATCATAGGTTGTATTGTATGTTATTTTCCCTCAATATGGTGGTCGCATAATTGCATTTGTGGGCAATATATTTTTTGTCAACCTGCTTTACTCACTTGAAAATTGAATTCAATAATTTGAGAAACAAATTTAAAGTGTGCTTATAATATAATAAAAAATGGTTTTCATATTGATTCTTTTATGTCTTGGTACAAATGGGGAGATGTTAGAAACTCAAATCTCTCAAATAGTTCAGCAAATGACAACCACCGCTAAAAACTTCAGCATCTTTCCCGGCCAGTCGTAACCTAATCCAATAAATCATCTAAATGCCATCAAAGTAGTTGAAGGGAGAGGTTGAGAAGAACCTAAGGAGAGGAATGATGAAAGTAGTAACAGAAGGTAGAGAAAAAAAAAATTGATTTTAAAACACCCACCCTCCCACCTAAAAAAGGGAAAAGTAAAACAAATGGAAGAGGGGATATATAAGGAACACTACATACTCTCATCAAAATAGTTGAAAAAAACTAAAACCAAGGAACAATTTAGGAATTAAGTGTGTATCAGGACTACCTTTTTTAGACATAAGCTTCATTCAACCTCATTTTAAAAATTTGAGTTTGGTTAAATATAAGTTTACTAACATCCACTAACCAAATTTCCAGCAACACTGTTTTGAATACAAACTCCAAGAAAAGAAAAGGTAAAACAGTGAAGAATGAAAGGCTCATTAGTTTCTAAATTTTACTTCTACTTAAAAATGAGTTTGAAGGCAAATTTAGAATCAAAACAGCCAGTTACAACGGCTAACCAAAAGAGGCTTTCAACGATCACATGCGCAAGCAAACATTAGAGGGATCTAACAGCAAAACCAAACATTTGCAAGAGAAATAGCAATATATCCGAAATAGTAAAGTACTAACATATGGTAACTACAATGTTGCAATTAAAATATAATCCTCAACAATGACTTCTAAATCTAAGGACAAAAACTGACCCCAGGAGGGTACAAAAACTCCGGAATTAAGAAAAGAAAGAAAAGTACATTATGAACAACACAATAATGCACAACAAAATCAGCCAAGTACCCTTGAACCGCGCACGATGATGTGAACTACAAATTGTGCTCACAGCTAGCCAAAATTTCGAGCCTCGGTTACGCCATTCTCTAAACTTGCGAGATAATAGCAAAGACTCCATGCAAAAATTTAAAGAAAATAATACTAGACATTAACTTCATTCTGGTCGGTTATGTACCTCAGCTTCTGAAAACTTTGAGTGAGGCTCCTCCTAAAGGCAAAAAAATTGTGAGGCCCTTTTTCCTCATGTCAATATACATGGGGGTTGAAATCATGACATATATTATGGTGCAATATTGAAGTTAGTGCCTGCCTCCATGCAATTTCAATCGGAGTTTCCATTTGCAGTCTCTTCTCCGCTTGCAAAAGTTGAAGGAGTAGCTTGGATGCGATTCTCCTCGTTGCCAGCATTGCGAGATTTTCCAGGTCTCACTCTAACATTGGCTCCAATGGGGAAAGGCTCCTGTAGAGACAAAGAACTTGGTTAACTCGTTGAGATTTATTGTCAAGACATAGGTTAATTCTCATTAATTAAGCACTTATGTATAAACTATTTCTATAACAAAAGATAAAAGTTAAACTGTTCTAATATAAGCTATAAGATGTTTTCATATGCTATTCCGGAGAGCATGTGAAAATAAGCTAAAAACAGCTTATTCACATATCATTGGATGTTTCCAAAAGCTCTGCCGAACAGGTCACTAGTGTTTATGCCAATAGATAAACTCAATTAAGCTAATCCAAATAGGCTGATAATCAATTACAGGCTATTCTAACGATAAATTGTTTCAAGCAGGAATGAATGATTATATAACTAAACTTTTTGAAACTAGCTTCAGCCAATCAAATTGTATAGAATGTCTTCCATTTTGGATACTACCATTCTCATGCATGAAGACAATAGGTTCCTAGCATGTCAGCGTTAAATATCGATACCAATTATATAACTATTCACACTACTTCAATTGGTGCAATGGGCCACGTAAATAATAGCAAAAGCAGATTTATGAAGCAAAATATCAGGGAAGCATTGCAGTAACTCAGTATCTTTGTAAAAAAGTTCAAATAAAAGAAAAAGTATATTTACCATATCACCGGCATTTGGGCCTTCTGTCTGAAAGAGAATCGGGCGGCAACGTTTATCTTCATTCATCAGGCTTGAATTCTGGAAATGAGAAACAAGAGAAGCTCTTCCTTGGATTCGGGCATATGCAAGTGACGCTACTTTTTCACTGTTAAACTTCTCCCATTTTTTACCATGGAAAGCCTGCAAAACAATTCTTATATATTAATTACAACAATTCAAGAATCAACAAGTGAAAAAACACCAACTCAAAATTCATTGTACATAGATGAATAACTCAAATTAATATTGCACAAGAATTTCCAAATAACCTGGTGGAAAGGAATAATTTGAGCAGGATCAATCATATTTATGAATGCATATCCAACATTACATTTGTTCTGCAAATATTATAGAATTTAATCAGAAACATAATCACGATTTCATCTCAAAAGGAAAGAATCAATCAACTAATAATAAATACTTGCCTTGAAGTCTATTGGTAAATAGAGAAAATCATAAGTTCCCCGACATTGCTCATCTATGGCAACAAGTAGCATCTTTGAAGTATACCTACCAAAAAATAACAAAAAATCAAAATAGGTCAAATCAAGAGACCGGTGCAAAAGAGTTAGGATGCTTTATTGCCTCTAAAATATCTACAATAATTGTTGGATCTTAAAACAATCTATTAAAATAAAACAATGGCTTTAAGGAGATTAACAATATTACCATTGCAACATCCAGGTGTAGACAGAAAATGAAATAAGCAGGAAAAGTATATTAAAAACATGAGAAGATTATTCACATACTTGTTGGGAATGTTTTTTATCATGAGCGTTGTTCGGCTGTCTTCTCCGCGCAATATGCGGCCCAGGTCAAGTTCATATAGTTTTTTATCCCCATTGCCAGTGGTGTTTGCTTCACTTTTACGGCTGTAGAGGTTTCTCATTCGTTCATTGGTAGGATCAAATTTTGACGTTGCAGTCGTTGACTGTCTACCATAGAGAATATGTGACAACGGATTAGGCGAGCTCTGTCCAGCACTGGACGAGAGTTCAGTACCATTCCCACCACCATGAGAAAACATGTTATTATGAGCAGAAAATTCCATTGGACGCATTTGCCAAGAACCATGGAAACCTCCATTTCCAGGAGAACCCAAGTGAAAGGCAGAAGTCTCAGGAGACTCTCCCAAGTACGAGTTTTTCCTTTCCCAGGGAGAGGCTGTAACAACCGGTGCCGATCCAACATGATGGTCCAAATGTTGTGTTCTCAGCATATGAGGCGGTGTTCTAGCAAAGCTTGACATCTGAGGAAGGCCTGGAGAACCATTAACAAACGATGGCGTTTTCTGCCAAAGCATGTTACTTGGTGAAGATTGCTGATGCAAATTGGAGCCACTCCATATATGATTAAGTCCATGATGTGCGTTGATCCCATTTCCTGATGATCCTAAACAAACAAAAAAGATTCCACACCAGGATTTAAATGTAAAACTACTAAATCCTTATTACAAAGAAAATGTGAATTCATTTTGGAATACTTAATGACAGATACACTGGCAACCCTAAATTCATTTAAATTAATCTGATTTTTAAATAGATTTTCATATTTTTGGCATATTACCGAACAAGAAACAATGTTTTTAGTATCAGTATCAAATTACAGGAGGAATAGAAAACCTATGGATCTTCCTTAACTACCAAGTCCATCATTGTAAAGTTTTAGATTCCTAAGATGCCATTCAACTTATTCATGTAAGCATAGATATCATTTGTAATAAACATCCAGCGCATAAACATCGAGTACACTCACCTCCTCCATTGAATTCTGCTAAGTTCCCAACTGAGCTTATTCCTTGAATATGCCTTCCATTGGAGGCTTCTGTCGCTCCAGCACCTATATTACCAGCCTTGTTGCTAATGGTACTTGAAAAGGTATAAGGACTACCATTAGCTAAACTGCCATGAAACTCTGGTAAAGAATGAGGATGAAATGTTGTTGGACTAGATGCAAATTTCATTGCATCAATAAGATTGTTGGACTCGGAAACACCAGAAAATTTTCCAATAGATCCCCCTCTTGCAGTGTTGTTAACGCCAGAATTGACATGAAATAATGCATTATCAATAAATCCATTCAAAGGTTGTTGCCGCATAGCAGATTGAAATCTCTGATTATATCCATTTTCCGAGCCAGCAGAATCAATTACTCCAGACGATAGTGTTGCTGTAAATGATATCTAGTTAGACCAAAAAGAGCATTTGCTTCCTAAGAAAAAACTAGACGAGGCAGATAAAATCTTACGCTTTTGTCTTAATGATAAGTTGTCAATAATGCTATGACCAATATCACGTTCATCTTGCACCTTATGAGACTGCTGCATCAGACTACAAAAGCAAGGTTTTTGAGGTTGTTAACAGAAGAAAATATTTTTTAGAAGGAAAGTGTAACTAGTTTTCCATAAAGGGGGTCTATATTAAGTATGCATATCCATTATAAAACCTTATCTACAATATATCACTTAGATAGGCATACATAAATAAATTGATGAAAGTCATTAAAAGAAGAACTTTTATCGCGGGTGTTAAAAAGAAACAAATAAAAAAATAAAAATAGCTAAAAGGAAGTGGTATTGCCACCATGTTGCAAACCTAGGATGGCCAGGTTCAAGTTTGATCTGCTTTCCAGCAATTTCAATTCTGTTCAATGCCCGAAGTGCAGCTTCAGCAGCTCGCACGTCATAAAACTCTATAAATTTGAGATGCTTCATCTCTGGATATTCATAGATCTGCAATTAAAAACATAACATTTAAGGAATCTTGTATTATCTTCATGAAAATACAGGCAACTAAGACGGGTAAAAACCAACAATGCAGACTTACTTCTTTAATTTCTCCATAGAAGCCAAAAATACGTTTGAACTCATCGTTTAAAACAGATGAATCAAGACCAGATAACATCAGCGTACCATGACCGATATCCTTCTCTGGAGCATTGACCTAAAGATGCAATCAAGTTATGATACATTTTTAGAAAAAGCATAAAAAGTAGGAAACCGAGGCGATTGAAAAAAGCAAAGCACATAGCAGTACTACTATATATGACCGAAGAAAATTAACACAGCCAAGTATATCCAAATGAAGTCTACAGAAATTGAATTATGCATACAGAACACATTATTACGAAAATACCTTTGGAATCGAATAATGTATATCGAGTTTCCGAGACCTCAATGGCTTGCTTTGAAGGGCTTGCATTGCTCTTTGTGCTGCTCTTAGATCAAAATAAGAAATCATGACAAAGCCGCGATGCTTGCAAGCAGTATACATGGTACGGATATCTCCGTATTGCTGCCAGAAAAAAAAAAACATAGCAATCCATTTACATTTTACAATTAATGCTTTGAAATGTTTGCTAAAAATTTAAGAATACATTAGCGTCGAAAAAGAATGAAGGCATACCTCAAATAGAGTCTTTAGCTCAAAGTCTTCTACGCTGCTATTAATGTTTCTAACAAAAAGTGTTCTAGAAGGCTGTTCAACAAAAGGAAGTTTCCCTTTAGAAACTCCAAAGAAACCATGATCTCCATCCAAACCACTTGTTCTTCTTAGTGAACTTAAATGTTCATCTCCTTCCAGCTCCATGCCTCCACTGCTGCTAAAAACATCAGTATATTCCGAGTCATCATTAGTCCTAGCATGAGAATTGTATTCTAACCCGTCAGCAACACCAGAAAATAGATCATCTTCATCAGGAAGGAGATTATGTATATAGTCAGCCTCCATCTGTTCAAGAGATTTATATGGTTCTTCCTCCAGAAGAGAACTGGCAGCCGTCAGCTGATCGGACAGAACATCATTCCCCGATATATTTACTGCACCAAGATATGCATATAAACACAGATAAGAATATTGATTTAACTAGAGTAAAATCGGAAAACCTTAAACAAATAAAATGTAACTATGCGTGAAAAATATTCTTACATTTATGGCTAAACATATCCGACAGTGAGCTCGAAAATAAACTAGTTTCGCGAGGGAGAGCTTTGGTTGCAACAACCTTGTTCCCGATTATACGATATGACGTAGGTTCTGACTGCCTGAACACGTCAGACCATGATTGGGGATTGTGATGAAATGATCCGTTTGAACCCTTCAATACATCAGCAATGCCTTGTTCTCCACCAAAAGGTAGCTTCTGTACACTTTCCTCCGATAGATTAGTCTGTGACATCGGAAATCCAGATTTTGCTTCAAAGGGTGATGGAGCACTCAAAGTACTTCCAGGCGGTGCTACCATTCCATTCATTCCTGATAAAATCAATACAGCACAGCTTTTATTCAGCAACAAGGAACATGTTTTTCAGATAAAGTAGTAATTGAATTATATTTATGCACTTACAAAATTTGAACGGAATACCACTGTTCAAAATTAACAAGCAATGAAATCACAAATAGCATATACTAGTATATCACAATTAACAAATACGTATATTAGCTTATATCATATACTTCATTTCTTCTTGAATTTGGAATCACTCATATCAAGGCTAATTGCTAGGTACATTGATAACAATTTATTACATGAGCACACAAACATTTATAAGAAGTTCAAAACTAAAGTGCGAGAAATATTTCAGGGCATTAATGATGGGATCAGCAAGCAAACCAATACTCATATAGGTCTACTGTGAACAAATAATGGGTTGATTTGTTCCTCACCTTGGGGGTGTTGGGCATTCATGTATTTTGGCTTCCTTAATCCAACATTCCTCTGCACAAAAAGAGTTCAAGACAAACAGAAGTTAAGTACTGTAACACATTTTTTTTTTTAAAAAAAAAAAAATCCAAATTCTATAACTCAGGGGAAGTTAATTACTAGCTCCATGTCTTTTTAAGTTTCATTTAAGATTATAAAGTACAGATTATAAAATCTAATTAATGCCTTGTGTAAAGTAAAATATCTGTTTAATAATCATGAGATATCCTTTAGCTCTTTAATTTAATACACGTAATTTTTACAAAATTCTCTCTCATAATAGTATTTAATGTTTATCATAATTCAGAACAAATCAAATTCGTAAGATCATAGAATAGAAGTTTATGAAGAAAAAAATGAGATAAATAAATTACCTCAGAATGAAATGAAATATCATCGAAAAAATTGGAGGGGTCAGAAACACCCCTCTGATCCATGACTTGTAAAGGCATCCTTCAGCACAGAATCTGGAAGGAAAAAAATAAATTACAAGTATTGCTGAAAAGTTCTTCACTTGCTACCTTCTTTGGTCTCAACTCATCATCATCTTAATCTGGAGAATAATATAAGGAAAAAAATACATTAAACATGGGACAAAAAAAAAAGGAAAATTTTAATATTTTAAACTCTGTTACATAAAAAAGCTATATATATTATTCAATTGCAAAATTCAAAGAGATAGACGCAAAAACCAAGCAGAAAATAGTTACATAAATATTCAACTAAAAACTCCTCTTACCTACCAAATACCTAACACAATTGAAACCATTTTCAAGCAAAGAAAAACAATGAAGAAAATTGAAACAAAAAAAAAATCCATAGAAATCATGAAATTCAAATTCATCTGCAAAATTTTGATAAAAAAATCTAGCTCAATGGAAATTCACTCAAAAAGCCCTCAATATCAATAGATCAAGTACAAAAACCCAATTTTTCAAAGGAGAAGACAGCTATGAGCAACATAAACATGTTGTAATCTGAATTCAATCTCAAATTCAGCAGCACCATGAGGCAAAAAAATGGTTTTTTTAATAAAATATATATATATATATATATATATAATTATTAATAATATATCAAACAAAGCAAAATTCAAACACCATCTTTCTCCAAAACAAATTAAAAAACTTCAAAATTCTAAATTCTCATAGAAAGAGAAAGAGGGTATGAGAAAAAAGATAAAAAAATATAATTTTGCAAAGG
>Ga0315914_1000261_pt1 | contig 58261 bp, 36 predicted proteins | sample MpolenodulesMG_FD_203920 | JGI IMG/M metagenome (GOLD analysis project Ga0315914, IMG submission 203920) | Medicago polymorpha root nodule microbial communities from Los Angeles, California, United States - elongated nodules | ecosystem: Host-associated > Plants > Roots > Nodule | place: USA...
AAATCATGTCTATACAATTTAAAATGCAAGATTCATAATTGGTTTTTCATAGAGAACATGTTGAAACAAATTTAGTGCAATATAACCATTATGCCAAATGAATATTATATGCGTATAAGAAAATTTATTTGAGGCATAATTGATTATATGATTTTTCAAAGTCAAAAATAATTTTTCTAATTAAAACATTTTCATGCAAAAAAATATTTTAATGCAAAATCACATTTATATGAAAATCAGTGTGAGTGTGTGATTTATTTTCAAAATATTTTTAGGCATTCCTTCATATTGGAACTTAGAAAAATGTCTGATTATTTTCTGAGCATTCTAAGCCATAAGTTAAGAATGATAAATCAAAAGACAAACGCTATGCTTACAAAGAATATAACCAAGAAGCCTATGTGCTAATCTTCATTCTTAATCTTCGTCTTGATCCTTCATAATTTTTCTTCTTTTGTGATGTGAGTTTGTTATCATCAAAACTCAACCAAGTCTAAAAAGGAAATCTTCTTGACAATAGACATCTCAAATTTTTTTAAAAAGGGAAAATGTTTGTTCATTTAAAGGATTTTAGATGGACTCGTTTATGATTCAAGACTCAATTTATGTAATTTTTATTCTGTAGTTAGATGAAATGACAATAATAATTAGAAATTCGCACACATAAATGCTGGAGCTAAAGTTCGACCCAATAATTTCGACTTTTTACCAAATAAGATAGGACTTTTGGACAATTTATGTTATTTTTTACTAAGAATGCTTTTTTTTTTTACTAAATTTTTACCAAAAACGTAACAACATTAATTTTAGGGTTAAATATGTTTTTAGTCCCTATAAAATCCGGACATTCTAAGTTTAGTCCTTACTTAATTTTAATAGTTTTTTTACTCCCTAAAAAAATCTGCACTCAGTATTAGTCCATACTCAATTCAAATTTGTTTAATTTATGCTTAAACTTTTAAGTTTTTGAATTTTTTTTTGCATGCGTGTTAAGAACATTGCTAAAAGTTCCTCTACAAAAAATTATCGTAAAATTTGATCTCTAAGTCTTGATTTTATTACTTTTATCTTTAACTTTTGTCGTTTTAAAAAATTCATATTTAATTCATTTCATGTTAAAAAATTCTAAATTTTAGTAAATGAACTTTTCATAGTGTTATAAACTTGTCTCAAAAAAATCGTTCAAAAATTTAAGAGTTTAAGGATAATTAAACAAACTTTGTTAAATAGGGACTAAAATTAAAGTAATTTTTTTTTTGTAGAGACTAAAATAACTATTAAAATTAAGTAAGAACTAAACTTAGAAGTTTCCAATTTTATAAGAAGCAAAAATATATTTAACCGTTAATTTTAAATTCTCTAAAAGGAACATTAATTTAAATTATTTGTAAAATAACAGACTTGGAAAAATATAAATAAGCTCAAATAGTGACCCATAACTTATTCAACTGACCCGCTAAAATTGTAGATAATTTCTTTTTAAGTCTCTCAATATCAATTTTGGCACTTCAAAATTCTCTTTGTACCCATGTCTATACATATATGTTGGGTTACCCACATAACTTAGATATGTATGTTTTTTGAAAGAACTTAGATAATGGTTGTTTTATGTAATAGAATTGGGCATTTATGTATTGTTCTTTATGTTGCTCCTGGTCCTTTCCTGTATTATTATTCTTTATACCTCCGGAAGATAACTCCCGAATGGCTAGGGAGATAATTTCTGGATGTAGAGAACAAGAGTAAAGAAAAAAAAAATTCGGGGCCTAGGAGATATTGAGGATGGCTACTAAGAAATTCTCAAAACTTTGGTGGTGTAAGCCGAACCCAAACGTTTTTGCTCATTTTCAAATGAAATGCCCATATTACTTCTGCGTGAGTTAAGTCACGCTGTGTGGGTTAACTCACGTTACGTACTGTTATATCCTCAGGCAAAACCTCATTTCCAATCAAATCTCTCTCAAATTACCCCAATCTAAAATTCCTTCAAATCAAACAACACTCCAACAACAAGAACAAGTAAGTTTTCACTTAAATTATGTTTGGTATGATAGATTTTTTCACTTAAAATAGAATTTTTTTATGTTTAGTGTTTTGTTAAAATTTTGATTTTTTTTGCAAGAAATGATAGAATGTTACATGTAAATGACTTATAGTGCTTAATTGTTATGATGTTTAGATGTTTGCATGTTTATGTTAGTTTTTTGCTACTAGATTAGATTTTTTTTAGTTTTATGGTTTAGTTTAAATTTTGATTTTTTTTTGCCAAGAAATCATACAATGTTACATGTAAATCACTTATATTGCTTAATTGTTTAGATGTTTGCATGTTCATGTTGTAGTTATGAGTTTTAGGGTTTATGTATAGCTTGCACTCCAAGTGCATGATGAAATGTTTGAATGAGTTTTTCATTGATTGTTTTTAATTTCTTATTGTGTAGATTTGAAGCAATGACCGGGTGGATCGACGTTCATGCACAATTCAACGGCGGAGAACCTCATAGGTTGAAAGCTTGGTGCCTTGGTGTAACGTTAAGAGGTCTCAAGGATGAACTAAATGAATTCAACCAAGGAGTCAACCCTGAAGACACAAGGAGGGTGTAATACGTTCGGTATAAACGTCTAACGCTCGACGAGGGGAGAGTATCATTCAGTTGGGTGGAATTAACGATCGACGAAAACGTGACGAGCATATTTTGGGAGCACACCATGTTCCAATGGATCGATATGCGAGAAATGTTGCTGAGATCAACTGAAGATATTATCAAGAGTCTGATTCCGCTAAAAGATCGTGATTAGGTAGGGAAATGCACCTTCCAACTACAATAGTTGTCTTCCTCTAAATGGGGTACTTCAAACTTGTTAAACGGCAGTTCCTAAGCATTCACCCAGAAATATTATTGTTTCATTCAAAAGATTAAATTCATGTTAGTTTGGTTTAGATGAAGGTATTGAAGTGTCAAGGACTGGACCTCATTCTTTTGGCATTTGAATACCATCATCTAAACCAAACTAACAAGAATTTAATCTTTTGAATGAAACAATAGAACTTCCGGATGAATGCTTAAGAGCTGTTGTTTAGCAAGTTTGAATTTACCCTATTCAGATGTAAGATAATTGTTGTAGTTGGAAGGTGCATTTCCGAATGTAATGTAATGTAATAACATATATAGTTGATATACATGTTGTTTATGTAATGTAATGTAACTTTTATTCGAATTCACGCTGAGTTTAATTAGGTTTTTTTCGATTTTTTTTAAGACGTAACTTTATTCGAATTTATTCAATACACAATTTTTATTCGAATTAACGCTGATTTATTCTAATTTATTTATTTACTTTATTGGAATTTATTAATTAAATATGCAATCATAAGACAAATGCAAAAATTAACAAAAGCGTGTAAAAACCATTTACAATGCATGAACAACCGGTCACAGTAGCGTGACTTAACTCAGGCAAAGTTTAACAATAGCGTGAGTTAACTCACGCCAAGGTTAACAATAATGTGACTTAACTCACGCTAGGTTGGTCGGTGGTATTTGTTCAAGAACACATTTTTTGGAAGTTGGTCAGTTATTCCACCTTCAATTTAACTCATTTCTACACGTTTTTCCTACTCTTTTGACTGCATTTAGTACTAATAAAACCTATGGTACCCATTTCTCACTAACAACTTTTTTCCTTCTTTTTACCCCAAAAACTTTTTACCGTGGGTAAAAAGGCTCTTTCTTGGAGTATAAAAAGAACCAGATTCAGATTTACCCCAAAAGGGATGATGTCTTTTTGCCCCAAGAAGCCTGGTCTCTTTTACCACCGACCTTGATCCTCTGTACCCCTAAGTTGGTCTATTTTTACCTCAAAGAAGCATATTCATTTTATTCCAATAAAATGTATCAAATTATGTATTATGTAATTGTATCAAAAAATTAATAAAATGAGGTTTAGTATTACCATTTATATTATTAGCATTTATATTACTAGCATTTATATTATCTGTATTACCATTTAAATAATTATTTATATTACCATTTAAATAAATTCGAAACAAATATTACATATTTTGAAACGTGAGTTAACTCTCGCTGCAGTATTTTTAAATTAACACTAGCGTGAGTTAACTCACGTAGCATGTTTTAACTCACGTAAAAAATACACCGGCGTGAGTTAACTCACGTAGGGGCATTTTGGTCATTTCACTTGGGAATGAGCAAAAACGTTTGGGTAAAGAGCAGCTCTCTAAGCCGAGGCGTCTAGCAAGCCACAAGCATTGGAACTTGTTTTCACTTTTCATTTGGTTGGTTTTCTTCATGAGAATTTCTTATCACCCTCTAACATTTTCACACACCCTATTTGTGTTATAAAATTTGGGAAAAAATGGTGTGTTTTGAAAGATTTTTTGTTTTTACATTTTTCAAATTATATAATCCAGAATCCATAGGATGTGCGAGAAACAGTAAGGTGAGGAAAGATACAGTATTTCTTTAAATGGGACATGTTAGGACCAAAACTGATTGAGCTTAACAAGGAGCCTTTGAACTCGATCTTGTCGGCCTGCCAACAGACGTGTTACGATTGGCAGGCCGATAGGATCGAGTTCATGATAACCTCTTCTTTGGAGTTAGATCTGCAACATAATGAAGAAAGATAAGGTGTTTCAAGAGGATTTCTTTGAGTTAGATCCCACTGTCTTGCCAAATGACTTATTCATCTGGCAGGCAACAAGATCTAACTAATAGAAACCTCTTGATGTTCATATCTATAGATCAAATTCTGAAGCTTTGTATCTATCTATCAAGGAGGAAGCAAGGAGTATCTATATATTTCTGTAAGCATGCTGAGGATTTTCACCACGTTGTCACATAGATAGCAAACTATTTGTCACATATAGAGCAATCTATTTTGCGACAGCTTGACAAAGATCATCAGCACAATGACAAAAAATTTCATGGTTTCTTTGGTGTGTTTGTGTGAAAACCGGAAACATTTATTTATAGGGGTTTATGGATGTTGTGGACCACAAAAACTGTCTGTGAAACGTGGTCCTCACAAAAGAATCCTATGTTGAGGCAGTTCGGATTATATAATCCAGATTGTACTTACACCCTAAAAAATTGAGTTGAATTCGGACTATTTTAACGTAAATTAAAACATAATGAAAGTTTAAATAATATATATTTTTCAAAACATAATGCAGCAACTTAATTCAACAACATATAACTAGCACATAATTAAAACAACATAAAACATGTGATTAATTAAAACATAGCACATTATCACGAATCACCTAAACTAACTTCTTCCTCTGGTCCCTCCAGCAGAGCCCTGATCTCTTCGTAGTTCCTGGGCCGGATCAATTTTTTTTGAATTTGTTCAGCAGATCTAACCAACAAAGCGTCCAACTCGATCGGTCCTCTAGTATTGTGCTGACCAAAGACAGAGAACATGGTTCTCACGTTGTCGTCATTTATGAGTTTCATCCATCTGAACCGAAGAGATACGGCTGAGTCGGACAATGGACATCGATATTCAACACGACCACCCTCCTCGTGTCTCTGTGGTTGAGTTGACGGTTTATTTGATCCAGCTGATCCTTCAGCCCGGAGAGGGTGACATCATTGCGAATCCTAAGCAGATGGGGGTGGTTTTCCCCGTTGTAGTAGATTGCCGCTAGCTTGGTGTTCAGATCAAAGCCAGAGAATTCCATTTTTTTTTCTGGTTTAGTTTACCTGTAATGAAAACAGGGACCCCTATTTATAGAGGTATTTGGGCGTTGTGGACTACATCAACTGTCGGTGCATTGTGGATCACACAAAAGAATCCTATGCTGAATTAATTCGGAATCATCATTGACCCTACAGAAAGAGCCAAAGTTTCCCTTTGTTTCAACATGATCGTATTTATTCGGATTACAAAATCCGAAAAGTAATGGTTCAGTTCAGATGATATAATCTGAATTGCATCAGACTCATTTGGACGGTGGTCTGCACCACATTGAAAATGTTTTTCAAACGTTTTGGGCGGTGGTCAGGTGAAAAAACACGTTTTTTGACCCCTATTTATGGTTTTGTGACCCTCCCTTCCTATAAATACCATCCAATTCTCCACCATTTCTCACCCTTTCATCCTCTTCCTTATACAACCATGTGTTTCCATCGTCGGCCTTTCATAGAAAGAGGTCTCTTTGGAAATTTTCAGGGACTGTATGAACGGTCAATGAGCATGGAACCGCGTTGCAAAGAAGTGTGGTTCATCTGAGGGTCATGTTGGTCAGTCTGAGTCTGAGGTTGGGTGCAAGGTTGACCATCATGGTCTCTTGTTCCCTAGAGGCCCCTGTGCCGTCGCCAACATTGTTTTCTTCTTCCCTTCCATCCTCTTTCCACCCCCCCTCTCTTTCCTCTCCACTAGCGGCTGGAGCCACTGGTATAGTTTACCCATTCCCCTTTATTAGGCTCTTAGGAGATTAGAAATAGTTTTAGATTCTTATGTAATAAGATTAGAAATAGTACTTGGATCATGTGTGGACCCACACTTTACATGGTTTCGTTTCTTCAACAATATGTTTTCTGCGTTGCTTGCGTGCATCTTGCTTGGACCTTGTCCAGATATCAAAGTACTCGTCGTTCCTCACACCATCACTGTTATCGTATTCAAACAACACATCATAAGATTTATCAAGATGCCCAAGCCTGCCATATTTGAACCAAAAAGTGTCGAGTCTCTCTGACCTAAACCCCACTTACCACATTGTTTCTTAACCCTAAACCAAGTCTTCAATGGCCCCCCTTAACTGCTATATGATGCAGTATCAAAAGTAAGTATTTTTGTGTATCGTCTCCATAGGGACTGGTGCGATATTTAAGCCGTTCAACAATCGATATCGTTATAAACTTATGGTTCAAATGATTGATTGATTAAAAACTAATCTAAATTGGAATATAGCAATAAAATTGAGACGAGGTCGGACAATTCACGCATGGGGTTAGAGTCGTTGACCAAACATTAAATAATGCACTCTTATGATTACCTAAATGGATTTTAGCTTTACTCGATATTATCACATATTGCTCAACAACATCATTCGTATCTAAATGATGTCGTGATTTCTAATGGATCATTTAAATGTCAATTTCCTAAACTATTAAACAATCCAATAGTCAATTGCATCGTTGTATTGTCGATTTCCCAAACTATGAAATGATATAAAAGCTTTGAGTTCCAATATTCGAATTGATTATCAAAACCTAACTTCCATGTCTAGAATTAAAGTTTTGCTAGATTATTATTATAACCCTAGATTCAAAAGCATCTTTCAACATCATTTCAAATCAAAGATATAACATTAAACACAAGAATAAAATCAACATCAAGTAAAATATTGCTAGAATCATATATTAAAGTATCAAAAAGAGTACATATTAACTTGATCAAGTATCTCTAACCCCAAATGATAAATTTAGCTACTTACTTTCATAGTAGCCTTGCAAAAATGGAAGAAAAGATGAAGATTCATTACAAGATTCATGATGTCTCAACAAATCTTGGAAAGAATCCACTTCTAACACTCTTGCTTCATGTTTCTCTCTCTAGAAATGTCCTCTCTCTCTAAAAATCGAAAAAATATCAAAAAGAATGAAGAAGAATTTTTGAAAAATGAGAGAAAAGCTATTCATTTTGCTGAATATGTCCCGTTCGCTTAAGCGAACGGCTGGAAAATATTCCGTTGGCCATTGAGAAGCTGCCATGTAGCCTTATCTTGTTGCGCTCGCTTAAGCGAACAGTAAGCGAGTTGTAAGCGAGCTGACCTTGTGATCTCTGGAACTTGTTCGCTTAAGCGAACGGGAGGTCGCTTAAGCGAGCTGACTTTGCATTTTGGTTGATTTCTTGGTCCTTACTTGTATTTTCCTGCACAAAAAAGGTGGTATAGTAAGGCACACAAAGCATAAATGACATATTTGCATAAAATTAGAGTTTTTCCATAGATAATCTTGCAAAACAAGTCACTAAAATGCCTAAACTAACACATGAAATATATCACTTTTGAGCACTTATCAAACTCTCCCCAACTTAGTTCTTTGTTTGTCCTTAAACAAAAGATTCAAAAAGGAAAATTTACAAGGATTCAGACAAATTTTTTAGCACAGTGCAAAATAGTTCAAAGTTTAAAAACTTCTCAAATGCATGATTTAAATGTAAATGCGTGGGAAAGCATGAGGTCTTCCACTAATCTAAGCACAAACTATGAATGTGAAACAAGTCCTAAGCACAGAATTTACATCACAAATTCAAAACACAAACACGATTATCTATGAACCACACCTAACACACTTCTTTGCAAGTAGACGAGACAAAGCAATAACAATGAGTGAGGGTAATGAACACACATCCAATAATAACGCTAACATCCTGATTAAGTTAGGTGTCCATCCAAATATCATCTCAAAAAACATAAAAAAACATGGATCAAAATGTCTTTCTAGGGTTATAACTTAGCTTGGCTACAAAAGAAATGTCATATGTGGGATAATTGAATTCAAAGGCCAAATATAGAGGAATATTCTTTCTATTTACAACCAATTTCTCTCAATTTCATTCCAAACCCTCGGCGACAAGCGATCAACACACTAATCTTGACAACTTATTCTATTTTTGATTTTTCTTCTTTTTCTTTTCTTTTTCAAATGTACACATTTGTGTTTCTTTTTCTACACAATTTCTTGTTGTCAGATTACTATAAAATTCACCATGATACTTGACACAATAATTTAACCTCCCTTTCTCCCCAACTTAAACACAACATCACCCTAATTGAATGGTCCCCTATACTTAGGCAAGGGACATAGTACAAGAAGTTTAAGGGTTCAACAATTTAAAAATATCAAAGTCCTATAGTGAGTAAAAAATGAACTGAATTTTGAAAAATTTCGGGCAAATTCATTAAGCATTGTGCTTATGAACATTGACAGTTCATAATTGAGGACTTTGATTCATTAAGCTCAGATGGGGTTATCAAATGCTCACTCTTCTCACATGGTAGGTTTTATGTGGTCAAGTGATTCAACTCAATTTCAAAAAGTGCCTTGATCCTTTCCATGGTTTCATACAATTCAAAAGAATTATTAGATTTAACATAGAACAACCAAGTTAAACAATGATTATTGGTCTCCTGCATATAGTATACCAATTTGAGGCTTCGTCACTTTTAGGCTAAGTTCTACATGGTTCAAGAATAAGCATGTTTTTGATGAGAACTAAATGAAATAAGTTTTGTTCAAAGTACTAGTTTCAAATTCTAGTAAATACCTAGAAAAACAGGAAACCAATACCTTGGCTTTGCGCTTTCTCACAATTCATATCATTATGACACACCTGAGTTTGCTCAATATTTGGCTCTTTCGAGCACTTCAACTTTGATGTTCATGAACAATTTTCTTTTCGAGAAACAAAAGCAAGAGTAAACAAATTTTTTCATCCAAAGCACATTAGTTAAAAACAAACAATAAGCTAAGTTATTAAACCAAAAAGAACATTACTGAAAAAACTAAAAGCAAAGTATTGAGCACTTCAAACTGTGCTCAAAAGTACAAGTACCAAAATGAAAATTAAAAATTGTTCCAACATGAAAGCAAAAGCATAAAGTAAACACACTAAGCAAAAGCTAAAAGCATCACTAAAACATCAAGAAAACTGCAGTCAATGGTCCTCCTGATTATCATCCATGACATCGAACTCCTGTCCATCACCCTGATCACTGGTTGTCCTCTCATCATCCTCAGCAACACCATAGTGCTCACCTCTCTATAGAAGACTGGCCTGTCCCCAGGCTATGCGCATGACTGCAAATACTGCTCATGAGTCATCATCTGATAGACTGGGTCCATGCGATCATTGTAGAGATGTTGGTAGATGCCTTGGTTGCTCCTGAAGATTGCAGCATTTTCGTCCATAATCAAATGATCCCTCTGCTCCTGTCTCTGGTCTCTCTGCACCTGCTGATCCATCCAAGCAGATAAAATGAAGAAGTCAAAAGTGCCAGACTGCTGGGGCACATTGATAGAAAATTAGCAAGTGTACTAATTCAAATCGAGTAATAAAATAATTCGTTTCCTCAGTGACTGTTTTGATTTCTACGTAACAAGGACGTCAACAGTAAGATGTAATTAAATTGGGGGTTGCCTTAGGCAAATTGGTTTTTAGTGCAATTGTAAATAAAATGACGAAACTAAAGTTGGTTTTAGAAATAGTTTAGATAGATGACTAGGTCATTCGATTCATATGCACATCACTCAATAACAACCTAATTCTTTAAAACTACAAATATCACAAAGTTAACGACGAATTAACAAATTAACTTAGGTCAATCCCTTGATCGTAAGTCCTCTTATCTAATCATAATTCCCTAATTCCTTAGGTGACCCTATAATCATTAAATGTTTTTAAGTCCGTTAATTCAATTATCACAACCTAACAGCGCTCTATCCCTAGATCGTCCGTTAGATTGAACAGTATAAATATGTCTGAGTTACACGCTACTGTCAATAGTCATATAATCTCTTGAATCAATTATATTTGGTCAGAATCATAAAGGCATGAAGACTGATTTATACTGAATAAACTAGATTGACATTCATAAACAATAAGAGTTTCAGGTTACATAAGTATGAGCTAGCACAAAATCATCTCTTGACTTAATCTCAAAGGATTTAGCTACTCATGGCTAAAGCACAAATAACTAATGACAAAGAAGAGTTCATTACATGAAATTGATAACCGGCTATGAGTTTTGATGGACTCCCAGCTTCTGCTCAGTGATCCACCTCAAAAAGTTTGTTTTTCTCTCTAAATTTTCGAACCCTCCTTTTAGAAATCGACTTCCCTTTTATAGGAAATTTCCCAGAAACGCTAAAATCGTACTCCGATGCTGCAGATCGGAGCACGATGGCTCATTTAACTCAAGTCTGACACAGGAGCGTCTTAAAATCGTAACCCAATTCCTAAGAAATCGTACTCCGATTTTTTACGAGACAACATGTCTCGATTTAGCTTCATGATCGTACTACGATGTCACCAAATTAGAAGAAGAGGAACAATTACTCTTTATAATCTCGACCATTGAATTTTGTTTCGCCATGTGTCAAACATCAGTGGGACTAACTGGGAAACTGGAGCAATTACAAACTGGAGCAGATTCGAAACCCGAACCGGGCCCAAACAAAATGTAATTAACCGGACATAGCGAGCGTATCAAGTGTTACTTACAACAAGTCGTAACTTACGACTCTATTCTATAAATTTCGTGTGTGTATTTTCTTCGCATTTTCACCGAAAACACAATTCCGGTCAGATACAATGGTGGAGGAAGCTCCGCCTTCTTCGCTGATTTCTCTCTGTATCGATCATCTCGCTAACCAACTCCTCTTCGGTATACAATTTTCGTTCCCTATCTATATTGATTGAATATTGCAATGTTTATGAAATTATAACCTAAAGTTTTGAAACTGTTTCAGGGGAAGATGAAGTTATTGCTATTATTCCAGTTATATATGAACTTCCATCACATTTGCTTGATGATTTGATTTCACGTTTAACTCCTCATGCATTGTATCATTTCCACCTTCACACGTACGTTTGTTAATCAACTCGATTTTTGTTAATGATTGTTTATCTGAACTATTATCTGGAAGTTAAGATTTAAGAATGAATCACTGATAAGTTTGTTATGAATTGTAGATCAATCAGTTTCATGATTTTCACTGAAATTGATTTTTTTTAATCATATAATATTATTCCTTCATTGATCATTGATGACTAATGTGATATATGTTATTTTAATTATTAGATATTTTGTTTTTGTTTTTGTTTTTGGAATTTGGTTAATCTCATGCAGCAAGTTTTTTATCTTTGCGATTTTAGGGCTAAATTGGTGATTCATGTTGTTCGGTGTTTTTTTGTGCGTTAGTGATTTTTTTTAATCATATAGTATTAGCCCTTCATTGATCAATCAGGACTGCTGTGATATGATATTTTCAACTGTTTTTTCTTTTTTTGGAATTTTGTTAATTTCATGCACCAAGTTGTTTGATCTTTATGATTTTAGGGCTAAGTTGGGGATTCATGTTGATTGCTGATTTTTTGTGTTTTTTGAGTACTAGCTGTCATATTGTTCTGTTTTATACTATTTAGTGAGTGAATATGCAAACTGGTCATCGAAATTGTGATCATCGGTGAAAATAATCCCTAATTTTTGTGAATTGGCAAATACATTATTGAAATTGTAAGATGTTAGTTAAAAGTTACTCTGATAACTTTAATTGTTTGAGACTATATTTTTACACATTAGTTGAATACTTGGTCCCTCCAAGTTGATTTCACATCAATTTCACCACACTAGATGCTAATTTGTCTATGAAGTATAGTCTCTTCATGACTAACTTTGTCAGTGATTGTCCCTGCACAATTGCAATTACTGACAGTTTTGCCCATGAGTTGATCTAAATTTCGTCGGCAATTAAATCCCTAGTGAAGTGACATTTATTTGGAATCAACATGCAACGTGACACGTCCAGTTAATGTGCCAAGCCATAGCCTCTAACGGCAAAAATTAACATAGGGACTATTTTGAATGTCATTTTACAATTTCAGGGAATGTATTGGCCAATTTGAAAAAATGAGGGACTATTTTGACCGATGTTTACAATTTTGAGGCCAATTTTCTTATTCATGTCACTATTTAGTTGTGTCGATAGTAGGAGAGTTTCTCGGTAGATCGGGTAATAGTGGTTCAGTGCTTTGTTAACTGCTGATATCATCTCTATGTTCTTTTGATGTCTTTGGTTGGGTCATTGTTGTGTTATTTTTGGCACAAGAGAAAGTTAAAAAACGTAACAATCTCCATTCAACACTAACTTTAGTTTCTGATAATTGATACAACAATTTCAATAATAGAACAGTACAGTGTTCTGCTAACTAACAATGATTATATAGCCTAAACCCCAAACACACTGTAACAATCATAGTGAAAAGACACACCAAACAACTACACAAGCACATCCCAAAACACTTGTGTACATCATAAATTTCGGCGTCTGAATAGTTATTATTGGCACAGGCCATTTCAGGATGTAAATGAGGAAGATTTTTCGCGTGATGACTCAACGAACAACAAGAGAAAACGTTCCAGGTTGAGGAGAATTTTATACTCATCTGGTTTGTGCAAATGCATTCTAGTGTTATCCTTGTTGGTTATGAATTTGTGAATGGAATCTTGTTATTACAGGGATTGGAATCTAAATACAGCCTGGCAGAAGTTGTTTGAGTTGCGGTGGCCTGATCTCATTAATCAGATTCAACCAACCGACTGGCAGAAAGCATATTGGGAAGCCCATTTGCAAAAGTATTTACACCATTAAGCATTATATTATGTCTATCAATTGATATCGTTTTCTCTCAAAATTCTTATTTTTGTATAATCTACTTGAAATAACAGCTGTCTGGATGAAGCAGCAGAGATAGCACTAATTTCACCCTTTAAAGGACGTCTTGCTGACATAAATATTTCAGGTACTATGCTAAGTTGCTTTCTCTGTAATGAAATTTTCAATGCGAAGTTGCCTTTGATATGTTTATGTTAATTGAGGAAATTTGACTCAGTTAGAAATTGTTAGAGATGTGGGTCATGAGAAGGGTTGAGAAGAGGAGAGAATCTTGCAATTTAAGAGGCTTGTGGCCTGTGGGCATTTGTGAGGTTTGCAGACCCTCAAAGTTCTGCAGTTTTGTAGTTCTGTAGTCAAGGCAATTTTTCCTATTTTTTTCTAATACTGTTCCTATCATATCCGTATCAGGCTTATAGCTCCAGAATAGGAAAAAGTATGTTCAATTTTGGAAAACAAGGGAATTTTTCCTATTTTCATCTAATTAAACACTGGTTCCTATCAGGCTTATAGCTCCAGAAAGTATGTTCACTTTTTAAAGTGGTTATGGAATAAGTCGATTTTGTTCCTCATACAAGAATGTTGCTAGTGTTCTTTTAGTTAAAGAATAAATGTGATTGTAACATGTTGCTTTTCACTTTTAAGGATGTAGATAGTTTTTAAGACTTTGACACGTTGAGCGCCTTTGGCTGATGACAAAGAATGAATGAGCAATATAGGTGATTCAAAGTTTGTTCAATTGATTGATTATCCTTTTGGAAAAACTATTGAAGTGCCATTTTATTCTTTAAGTATTGTCTGTTATTGTGATATCTCCTACGTGAGTATAAAGCTTCTGAGCTTTTGAGAAGAAAAAAATTTAGTTGCAAAGAGTTTGCTTTGACATCAATCACATTCACAGTCTGTATACTTAAGATGCCTTAAACTTTGTGCTTAAATAATCTTTTCTGTGTGGTGCACAACCCACTTCACTCTGTTTTATTTTGTCAATTGATAATTATTGAATTTTCTTTCCTTTTGTACTCTTCTTTTTAGAGAGCATACTGCGCCATATTGGTTTTGTGAGACTTGCAGAGCATGAATACGATATATATTCAAAACTCTCTTATCATTGCCTACAATTTGGAAGCCATGTGAGGTAACATGTTAAATTGTTTTTTTTTTTGAAGGAATCTTAAATTATTATCTTCTATTGTAATTTATATGAAAACAATATTTCCCCTGGGAATTGGAGGGTTAAAATGAAAATATAATAAAGGGGTTAACCATGGATTACAGTTTTGTATTCATGGAAAAATACTTTCTTTCTATTGGTAATGGTCAAATGCTTTGACTGTTGTGGCAGCCACCTTCTAGGTTCGATCATTTTGATAGAGTGAGGTGTTCTGGTTTTATCACAGTAGTGACGCAGTCACACAAATATTCAAAGAGAATTGCTAAAATTACTCAATTTGACAAATTGTAACCGAAAATAAGATCTGAATTTAATTCCAATTAAGTCATGGCAACACTTTTAAGACATAATCTAATTCAAATTGACCTGAAACATAGTGATGTAATTGTAAATGCACATCCAATGATCCAACCAAATGCACGGTGGATTGTTGTGAGATACCAAACATACACCAATTCACTGCTTGGTTTGGCAGTGGTGTAAGAAAACACACGTCACCAATTCACTGCTTGGTTTGGCGGTGGTGTAAGAAAACACACGTCCAGATGGCTTTGTGCCATGATTTTAAAGAAGCTTCAAATACTAGCTTCCTTGTGGCCGCATATTTACATGGACTCTGCCGCAATAACAAACACATTACAAGTCATTCTTTGAAGTCATGTTCCCCAAAGTCAAAATCCTGACTACGCCCCTGAAAGGAAATATCATTGACCAACTCTTCTAAGGGTGGCAATTGACTCCATTTATTCATCATCCATCCATTCCATCCAACTATCAATCCATTGACTATACAATAAAATTGTTAATAGATTGGATCCAATTCCTCTATTTTCTTTTTAAATCCAATTGATAACTTTTTATTTAACGATCCAACTTTTTTCAAAAAATCCAATGGATTTTTTTTAAAAAATAAAATAGATTTATGTAAAAACGAAAAAATAATTATAATTATTTTAAAAATTAATATTTTCATTAATTTAAAATCAAAGGTAATTATCACGAGGCCGGCCGTTGGTTGCCACTTTTGGCCTCAGTCAGCCACAGCTGCTACCACCGCCACTTCCATGTATTATAATTAAAATTATTAATAAATTTTTTAAATAATAATAATTTATTTTTTGAGAGATTTGTTTTATATAATTTAATAAATGGATTGGAAATATTGTAATGGATGGTTTTATATTTTAGTGGGTTGATTAGATATTTTGAACTGACATTTATTGGGTTGTAAATGGATTGTTTGAATCCATCCAATTACAATCCAAATCCAAGGTTAATATAGAACATGCCCCCTCACGTGAGAGGCAAAAGAGCATTAGGTGCATCATAAAATAACACGCATCTTGTTTTTTTTCTTCATTTTAATCGGAGCTTATTGATTCTTGTCGTTGACAGAGTCACACTATTGATGCATGTATCATTCACAATCCATCACATGATACGAATCATTGGCTTGCCCAACAGCATCGAATTATGATCAATCATGCATGTATCATAAGATTCTAAGCCATTTACAATCCATCACATAATACAAATCATTGGCTTGCCAAATTGTATCGAAATGTGATCACTGCATTTTGTCTTGATTATTTTTTTCACTTCTTTTATCAATTTGTCTTGATGCAGTTGTCTGAGACTGCAGAATATTCTGTGCTCTGCAGAAACTACTGTAAGTTGTGTGCTATCTACAATATCATGAAACACTCCTTGATTTTTCCGCATTATTTAGTTAATCTTTTTGGAATCACTTTCATCATATTGCCATCTTGTTAAATGCATCTGTACTTTTCATAACCTTAAGGAAAGCACTGACAGCTACTAGTTATATGCATTAACTTTCTATTCATGATATCTGCTACTTTGAAATTTTTGATTTGTAACGTTGAGAGAGAGAGAGAGAGAGTTCACATTATATTGTGAGTGCAGAATTACAACTGAATACAATCAGCATGGTAGAGTAGTATACAGAAGCTGTGTGCATGCACTGTTTCTGTTAAGCTGGTAACTTAATCTGTTGGAGTTAGGTATGGAAATTATTGTGTAGTTCTCACTTTGATGTAATCTTCACTCACTATTAGCGAGTTCCCCTTTTACCTAATCATTCAGTGAAACCTGCATTCACTATTCTCCTTCTCTACAGTGAAGCACAGATGCAGCAGTCTTATGGCGTGCCACCGTGTCCGACACCAACACGCATACAACACCGACTTGATTTGCGTCTGATGTGCATCATCTGTATCCAGCAAAAACCAACGCGACCGATTTGATTCGCGTCCGACGCGCATCTGCTGTATCCAACAAAAAAACGTACAAGAGTGGGACATGGACGCGACACCGCGGTGCTCGTCAAACCGGACACGTCCCATCACAAAAAACCCAAAAAAAGAAAAAGAAATAATGAAAACTAGGTTAATTAGCTCGCGTCTCCACATCTTCTATAGTATAAATGCCACACACACACCACTTTAAATCTATTATCGCCGCCATGACCTGCCGCCGTCTGCTTCCTTTCTTCTATCCATGGCGTCGTTGAATTTCCCAGTTCCATGTATGTCTGCTTCCTTTTGTTTTGTTTGTTTCTGAATTCTGCTTAAATTTTATCCTCCGTCTGTGCTTTGTCCTGCTTCCTTTGTTGTTAGAAAGGAAGTCAAACAAAGCAGGGACGAAGGATAAAATTCAAGTAGGATTTAGAAACAAAGAAAGCGGAAGGAAGCAGACATACCTGGAACTGTGAAATTCAACGACGCCATGGATAGAAGAAAGGAAGTAGACGTCAGTGCAGGACAAGTCTGGTCGGAGGTCACGACGGCGATGACAGATTTAGAGTGAGGTGAGTGGCTATTATATTGTAGAAGATGTGGAGACACGAGTTAATTAACCTAGTTTTCGTTCTTCCTTTTTTTATTTTTGGGTTTTGTGTTAGGTCGTGTCCTATTTGACGAGCACCGCAGTGTCGCGTCCGTGTCCCATCCTTGTACGTTGACGCGAATCAAGTCCGCGTCATACGTGTGTTGGAATCACAGTGAATCGCCATACTACCCACCATGTATTCATTGGTAGAAACCAATTTTGTTTGATATTGTCAAAGTATTTTGCAACTTTTGTGTTCATAATTTGATTGCACCAATTCATTATAATAATTTTCTTATTGCCTTGTTCAAAATATCGCATGTTTTAGAGAAATGGTCTCCAAAATATATTTTGAATGTTGAGAACCAACTGGTATTCATGCATTATGCATTTTGAACAGTCAATAAAATGGGAGGGGTGGGGGGTTCCCTTGAATCTATCTGCGATTTCCATAATTTCTTATATTTATCATACAATTCAAGGCATGCATTATATGATGTTTTCATATGCTTCAACTTTTTAATGCTTTAAAACCACGTAACATATATTCATCATATACCCTGATTTTGACTTGCAGCGTTTATTGAGAGAATGCAAGCTGCAGAGTATGGTGGTAAGATGTATCCGATCTGTGGAACAAGTGAGCTCTTTTTCTCCGATAGATATGTATTATCTATGCTCCCTCAGTCCCTAGTAATAAGCACTCTTTCCCAACAGTTTCAAATCTTTAATGATTGCAATTTCAAGTTTTGCCCATCTTATAATTGTGTTGAATTGAACTAAAACAAGTTGTGCTAAATAATAAATTAAAGTTCGCTAATAATTGTTTCTGACGCGGACATGAGGCCTGAGATTACTAAAGTTTACACATAAGATTGAATAATATTATATTTATCGTATGAAAGCGAGAGTATGCAATATATATACATTAGGCTTAACCTACTCAATCCCTAAGATACGAGAATAGAATCAATTAAAAAGGGGATAATATCTAAACAAATACTACAATATCTCAATACTCCCCCTCAAGGTCGAGCATATACATCATATGCATACAACTCCCCGTCAATTAAAAAGGGGATAATATCTAAACAAATCATGTAAGTAATTCGAGGACCCTATAGAGGTTTAGTTAATATGTCGTCAAGTTGATCCTTACAATCAACAAAGGAAGTTCTGATGATTCCAGAGAGAATATTATCTCTAATAAAATGACAATGAACTTTTATATGCTTTGGCCTCTCATGAAAAATTGGATTGGAGGAGAGGTGCAAAGCTGATTGCATAAATGTTTCTGCCATAAATGTTTCAACCACAAAAGTTCACATGTGGCATGAGCCATAACCTGATGCTCGACTTCTGTACTCTACCAGGCAACAATAGTATGCTTTCTGCTTTCCCATGAAATTATAATTCCACCCATGAATATGCAGTAACTAGAAGTAGACCTCCTATCACTTGCATCTCCAGCATCGAAATATCCAATGATAACAGTGTTCCCCTTATCTGTGAAAACAAGCTCCTTTCCAAGAGAACTTTTCATATAATTAGTTATTTGAGCAACAACATTCCAATGACTATCGCAAGAAGAGTTAAGGAACTGACTTGCTACGTTGACTGGAAAAGATAAGTTTTGTCTGATTATGATAAGATAATCTAATTTTCCTGATCAGGAAAAAGCTTTACATCAGGATCCATAGGAGTGTTGAGTGGTTTAAAATCTATAAGACCTGTCTCCACGTAAATATCAAGAGAATACCCTGAGAAATAATAATAACCAACTACGATTGAGCTACCTCTATTCCAAGAAAGTAATGCAGTGGACCCAAATTCTTAGTCTGAAAGTTTTGAAACAAGCGTTGTTTCAATGCCTTGATACCCTCATAATCATCACACATAATCACAATTTCATTAACAGAAACCACAAGGCAGATATATATTTTTGATGATGAGCATTTAAGAAAAACAAAGCAATCTAACCCTTAACAGATCATCACATTTTAGCAAAGAGGAGTGTTTGAGTTTCACAATCTCGCGAAGCACCTTATAGATTGGAGTGTAGATAGATCGTTTTACTTTGTACATATGATTTACTATATCAATATTTTTTCCTACTCTAAACTATGGACTGCCTCTTTATGACTTGATGATTTCATTTGTATTCACTGTTTCACAGGTTAATGGATTATGCAGACTGATCACTCAACATAGCAGGACATTAACGTCGCTGGAGTTTATTCACTGCACACTCTACGAAAATTTTCTTAATACACTACTTGATTCTGTCGTCAGAAAGAGCGTACATAAATATGCGCTCCAAAAACACGGGCTTCAACACCTCTCAATCGTCTCCTCAAGTTTCGGACAATGCACTGGTTCTTTACCTACTGGGCTTCAATCACTCTTGTCTTCAGCAAGGTACATGAATGTAAACTGATTTTTTTTTTTTATTTGCAAACTTCTTCACACTCTTTTTTATGCGCAATTCCTATTTGTTATTTTATCAAAGTTTGATATGTTCTCTGAGTGATCATTATTTCAAGACTTAGTATGATGATCTTAATATAAATGAATAATGGCTGATGCATTTGCTATTTCTCTGGATATGGGTGGTAGAGTAGGGTGATTATGTTCATATATATTGCGTCTATTTGAATGATAATATTATGATGATGACATCGATTTCGGATACTGAAGAAATTGACAAACTTGAGAAGCATTCATCTTATGATAATGTATTAGATCTAGTACTGATGTTAATCTCCTACTCTGTTCCTCACTTGGCAATTGTTTTATCAGACTATTTAAATCATTTGCAATTTTTTGCTTGATTAATTATGCTTTTATATATATATATATATATTGTGTGTTTGTATGACTAGATCATAGCTTCTTTATGCTGATATTGCTGCTAGGTCCATGTGCTCATTAAAGCTATGTGGTAGTCGCCTTGGACGGAATTTTGCAAAAGCTCTTTTTGTGACTCTTCTCAGTGTTTCCTCATGCATATCTGTTCTTGACCTTTCTGAGAATGAAGTAAGTTTATCATCTACAAAATCTTCTGTGTTCGGACTTATTATCATTGTAAGCTAACATAAATTTCATGCATACTATTCAAGATATCGGGATGCCTTTCTCACTTTAACAGGAGACTACCAAGTGATTTACGTGAGTCACATGTTGGAATTGGAGAGTCCTTGCAACTCTTGCGTGTACTCAACCTGAGGTAGCACCATACTAAATAGCCGTGTTTTCTGTGTGATATGAGAAATCTTTGATAATTTAACGTGTACACTAAGTATGAGAAAGTTTCTCTATAACTTTATCACATCATGCTTTGGTATATATGGGTGTTCGCAGTCCAATTGAGGTGAAAAGCCATTTGATCCAAAGTTTTAAGTAGTATGCGGTTCTGTTTAGATTGTTTCCTCAAAAGAATCTAATATGATCCAACTCAATTAAGTTCGGTCTGGATTTGATCGGTTCATTCAGTTTTACTAATATGCATAATTACATATTTATGTAATGTCAAATAACTTAATACAAGCTAAATTATGTTTGTAATTGTTAAAATTAAGAATCTTTAGATATTCCTTTAATTGCATAACTTCCTACATTGATTGTTATTCTAGAGTATACAACTTCCTAGGCTAGTGCTTATTCATTAAGCATTCAATGCATTTATTGTAAAATCGTTATAAATTCAAAGTGTGTGATCTCATTATAGACACAGAATTTACAGGGTTCACATAATTTTACATTTACATATGAAATTGTTAGGAACTGAAGATTAATAACACAATAACAAATGAAAAGAGAGAAATAGTTTTGTATTATTGATGATAATGGACAATTACAATTGAGAGATTCTCAATAGCCACAGGGAAAGCCCTTACAGAGAGCTAAAAGCTCTCTATTCTACTCAATTGATTATTACACTGGATGCCCAATTCTCACCCCAATCCCCCTTCTTAAGGAACTCTGCTAACAGAATACAGTTACCAGATATTCTCTCTGTCAGCTGCCACGCAGCAGGGCTGTACTCCTCTTCACTCTATGGGTGTAAACCCGCCTAGTGATTGGTTGACTCACTGGTCCAACATCATTAGCATTTGATCCAACAATACCTCCTTCTGGGACTTCAACCTTGTCCCCAAGGTTGAGGTGGGGAAACTGATTTCTGATGGTCACCGTGTCTTCCCAGGTAGCTTCCTCAGGACCTTTGCCTTGCCAGTGTACCAAAACCTGACTTACACCCTCTATCCCGTGTCTCACTACACTTGTTGCCAACACCACTTCTGGTTCAAACAGCTCTGGAAAGTCCACTTCTAAATGATCTGGGAGCTTCTCCTCACCCTGGTAACTCCCCACAGCTTTTTTAAGAAGGGAAACGTGAAACACCGGATGTACTTTAGCTCCATCAGGAAACTTGAGCTTATAGGCTACTGCTCACACCCTTTCTAGAATCTAATAAGGCCAATAGTAACGTGTTGCTAGTTTGCCACTGATACATGAAGCCACTGTTTTCTGTCGGTGGGGACGTAACTTGAGAAACACCCAATCTGCTACTTCAAAGTTACGCTCTGTGCGATGAGTATCCGCATGTATCTTCATATAGCTCTGAGCTTTCTGCAAGTGAAGCTTCAATTGCCTCAGTTCTTCATCCCTCTCCAATAATTCCAGCTGTACCGCTGCCACCTTAGTCTCTCCTTACACCAAACGTGTGATCACCGGTGGTTTTCTGCCATACACTTCCTCTAAAGGGGTTCTACCAGTGGATGCATGAAAGGTGGTGTTGAACCAGTATTCTGTCCATGGCACTGGCAGCCAATGGGACCATGTCTTTGATAGATCAGAAATGAAGCATCTCAAATAAATCTTGGCACACTTATTCACTATCTCCGTCTGCCCATCCGACTCCGGATGGTAGGCAGAACTCATCTTGAGCTGTGTCCCTTGCATGCGAAATAATTCTTTCCAGAAGTTTCTCACAAACAACCAGATCTCTATCACTTACTATAGCTGCTGGTAACCCATGAAGACATATGATTTCCTTTGCAAACACTTGTGCTACTGTCTTCGCCATATAGGGATGTTTGAGGGGCATGAAGTGACTATATTTTGACAATCTGTACACCATCACAAACATCGCCTCGTATCCTTTAGACTTGGGCAATTCAGTTATAAAATCCATCGACACTTCTTCCCATACTATTTCTAGTATAGTCAGCGGCTGCAAGAGCCCTCCTGGTGATGCAACCACATACGTCTGTCGCGGACAAACAACACAGCTCCGCACAAACTCTTGAATCCTTCCTTTCACGATCTTGAGGAGTGTTGCAAATAATGTATTTTTATTTTTATTAGCAGTTTTTTGTATTCCTCCCATTAGTCCATTATTAGTCAAGCCAATAAAGTTAGAATAATCTATATAAACACATCAGCGGTCGTACATTATTCATAACTTCAAATATAATATATACGCTTAGATTCGGTATTAAAAAAAGAATCTGAAATCTGATTCAATCCAAACCTAATGGTTTACACAAAAAGATCCAAAAGCATAAAATTCAGTTTTGTGTGTTTTTTGGATTTTTTTTTCTTTCTGTTTGTAGCTGTTATTTGGATCGGTTAGGATGCGAACCACCCTAGTTTGATTCCCATGTTTTTATAGTCACCTTATATATGAGCTGCTCTAAGACAATGTTGACAAGTTGTTTGCATATATGTTTTTCATTTCAGACAGTATTATATAAATTTCTAATCTGGTTTTTGTCACATAGGGGGAACAATCTACGGAAAGATGATGCAGAAAATCTTGGATATGCTTTTGCATACATGCCTAACTTGGAGGACCTAGATATAAGTGACAATCCAATTGAGGATGAAGGACTCAGGTCAATTTTATTCCTATTTTGTTGGTATTTTTCGAAGATATGAAATCAGAGTTGAGTGTCTAATTGTCTACCATCAAACTTACAGGTATTTGATCCCATATTTCGCTGGAACATCTGAAATGTGCTCCCGCCTGGCTTGTTTGAAATTAGAGGCTTGTGACCTGTCCTGTGGTGGAGTTAACCATCTACTAGATTCCCTTCCCGTCCTCAACGGAACATTGAAGTCTCTTTCCATTGCTGAAAATTGCCTTGGAAGGTTTGTGTGTAGGGTGTATTCATCTCCCAGTTCATCTCTCCACCTTAATTTTGATTGATTTTTCATATGCAGCAAAGTAGCAGGACCTTTAGGAAGGTTTTTGAGCACACCTATCGAAGTACTTGATGCATCAGGCATTGATTTGCTTCCATCTGGTTTTCTAGAGCTTCAAAATATGCTGACAATAGAGGAGGAGCTTAGTTTGGTGACAATTAATATAAGGTTAGGATTAATACTTTATATTCTACGATTGCTTGTTTAATGTTGTAAAGTGACACTTTTTTCTATGTTGGCAGCAAAAACCGTGGTGGGATTCAAACTGCTAGGTTTTTGTCAAAACTCTTGCCACAGGCTCCACGACTTGTTGACGTGAATGCAGCAAGTAATTGTATGCCTATTGAATCACTGTCCATCATCTCCTCTGCATTAAAGTTTGCAAAAGGTATTTATGGTGTTTCTGTCTCTCATATTGGTGACCTCTTGGATCTCAGATGCTGGCAGGTGGTAACTTTGTGGTTATTAAATTGATCAGTTATTATAACATGCCCACTAAACTCCCATCTGTCGCTGTCTTGTTGCACTGTCACAGTCGTGTAAATAGCACCGATCACATGCTCTAGGGAGGCATTACGGAGAGCATTTGAAAACCCAAAAACACACTTATAAATTATTGGTACAAAGTATGTTTGTGGTAGTTTAGGGGGTTTTGGGTCCAAGTAATCAGATCTCAGAGCTGAACACCTATGTGTTGAGAGCTCTTTTACTCCGCACCCATCCGACTTTCGAGGAACTTTTATAAAAAAAATCGAGTATTTATTCCTATACTAGTATAAATTGATCTTCGAAGAATTTGTTTTAAAAAGAAAAAATCAAGCATTCATTCATATATAGAATTGTTTAATCTGCGATAAAAAAGTAATAGAATCTTGGACATTGTGCTATAGCATTTTTAGGGTTAGCCGCATTTTGCGGCTATCTAGGATTAATAAATATGATCTATGGTTACTTATACTCCAGCTTGCCAATAGTATAATATTGTAGTGTAAGCAACTAATTTTAGCTAGAAGAATACTCCTAGTTCAACCTCATTTTTTTTTTACAAAGAATTGAGAATGGATTATCTTCCAGGACAGTAAGTAGTTGTAGAACCTATTTGAATCTAGTTTACTAAAATATATTTTGAAGTTCCGATATTTATTGTTTCAAATCTTTGACAGCTGCAGGTAATGTTCTGAATTTGGACTTGACGGGACATGAGTGGGATTATACGCCAGAGCTTACTTCCCTTTGCACTGAATTTGTACATAATGGAAAGCCTATATTGATGCTTCCAGTATCATCGGCCACTGCTGCTCCTATTGATCATGATCCTTAGAAAACAATTTTGTTTGATTTCAACTAGTGTTCATGCTAAATCCGGTTTAAATTAAATAAACTAAAACTGCAGGCAGATCCAAAAAAAAACTTAAAAAATCGCACAAAACCGAATTATTAGATGTTATTGGATTTTTTTGTTGTTGTGAAAACTGCTCGGATTTCAGATTTCATAATACTTTTTCAAAATCAAACGAAACCAAATAAATAAATTTAAATAATTTTTTTTTATTGCTATGAGATATTTCATTAATCTATTATTTGTTGGTTTTCAAATATTTTAATATTTTTCAAATATCACATTAATCTATTATTTCAAATATTTTAATAATGTTTATTAGTTTAATTTAATCTATATTTTTGTTATTTCACATGTTTCAAGTATAATCAGTCATTCCTCAAAAAGAAAGTATGATCAATTATTGTTTCTCTGTTAATTTTTGGTATATTACGTTATATTTTGCATTAAAATTATTTCAATTGTACTAACATAATATTTTTTTTAGAATTGTGATTTGGGTTACCGTAAACCGATCCAAACAAAATTGCTTTTAATTGGATTAGATTTCAAGTAATTCGAATCTTCGGATCAAATGATTTTCCCCCTCAAAACCATTTTAAACTATACCACAAACAATCCTAATTTCAACTATGTCACCATAGTTGAAATTGATAATGCTAATTTCAACTATGTCACCATAGTTGATATTGATAGTTGTTTTTGTTTCTGTATTAATCATTTTGTATGTTAGATCAGTTTCATTCATAATGGCTTGCAAACTAAATTTATTTTGTATTTAACTGTGGCACAAAGTTAAGGAGACTGTTTCCCAAAAAAAAAAAGAAAGTTAAGGAGACTATCAATTTAATATTGTGCGGTTTCTCTTCTATGTTTGAAAGCAATCTGACTTTTTTTTTTTTTTTTAATTTTTTTTTTATAGATAGAAAAAGTCATATGATTTCACAACTCTATATTTATGAGGTTAGTTTACTACCTAGTCTTTTGAGTTGTGATTTTGCTCATTTTAATTTTTTTACCCGATGATTTGGTCGCTCTTTTAAATATCAATTAATTTTTTTATAACGTAGCAGTTATCGATCATTCGAGACGGGTTTGAGTATGAGTTCGGGATGAGTATCTATATCCTTGTTATCTGTCTCATATTGTGTTTTGAACTTGGCGAAAATTCAAACTCATACCCAAAAAAACCCGTCATATCAAGGTGAGTTTGGACGAATACACACGAGTATGTATTTTGTTGTCATGCCTAATTAAGTCCGAGTTTTAACTTTAATATTCACATGGCTCACGAGACCATAGAACATCTCTTTTGGTACGTAGTCCATTTTAAAGCTCTTTCTTGCAACAATAATGTTAAGAACATAAATTATTTTTAGAGCATTCACAATGAGTAGATGTTTCGTCTATTGAATATCAAGTTAAATAGGCATTTCTTTAAAAGGAAAATATGCATTATTATAGTTGAACTAAAACTTATGTGCTTTTAGGAAATGATGTTTGTAGAATGACCGTCTCTCTTTTCCTTTTTTTTTAGAACTAACTCAATAAATTGTTTTTAAATAAATATATATTGGTGAAATACAATGATTTGTGAAACTCAATTAATAAATTTTTTGAGACCGTTGGGTTGGAGGAAGAGAGTTCTTATTTAATAAACATTAATATTAAAAAATTATAAAATAAATGATGTATACATACTAGACCAACTTAGACGCTTAAATAGTTGGATTATAGAATGTTTAAGTCTTAACTTTCTTGTTGCTAAAAAAAAAAGTCTTAACTTTCTTGTTTAACCCTTAAAAATAAAATAAAATGCACCTACGAGGAAATGATATCATGTGATGTAGACTAAGTGATAAGAGAAATTTAAGGACCCAAATTCCAATATACACCTCGCACCCCAATTGGAGATGCTGCGTTTTCTGGAAGAAAAAAGTAGCTATGTATAATGCAGTCATGATTATATGAAGATGAAAAAGACATTCCACCCATGACACATTGAACAGAGCAGGAACATCTTATTATGGAATTCCTGAAGAATTGTTCTAGATTAGAGTTGCATTATTCAATAGCAATAGTTGTCCCTGTTACAACGAATTATTTATGTTCATGCATTTGGCTCTACATTAACGTATTTCATAGATGTTATTTTTTGTTAAATCTAATTGAGGCAACGGACACAATCATGGTTCATATAAAGCAACAATTGAGCAAATACATAACTTCCGCTGTAGTATTTTTTAGTTTTTCTTAATTTTTTGTGTATGCACATAAAATTTTGCTTTCATTCAAAGCAAGTGAATTGCATAATTGCTAATAAATTTGATGCAATGTTTTAAAAATCTGACTGATCCAATTAGATTGTCAGTTGGTTTGATCTCAATCGAACTGCAACCAGATTGAATCGTTTGAACTTTAGTTGCTTCAACATTTTTTTTGTCTGCATTATTTATTTGATATTTGGTTCAATTATTGTCGAACTAATTAACCAACAATTTAGATGTCTAGTTTGTTCAATCTCTCATACAACATAAAATATTATTTGAAGTATATACAATTAGGCACAGTTAGTTAGATTGGACAACAGTTTTTTAACACTAATTTGAAGCATATGGGTTTCTTGGGCGTAACTTTTCAACGATATAGGTTTTTTACTTGAGGAATTGGTTTCATGGTAGATTAATTTTTCTTTCATATTTTACGGAGTGCCCAAAGGGGTTGTAGGCCAGCATTAGTATACCCTACAACTTACGGTACCCAAGACTTCACAGGACTTGCATCATCATCCAAGCTACTTCATTGGCTTAATTGATGAAATTAATCAAACATCAAACAATATATATAAAACCTAACGACTGACGTGCTGAGACAAAAATGGAAGTAGACAGCAGTTTTTCATAAAAGAATATATTTTGTATAATTTTTTGAACTTTGTCCAATATGGGTTGTTGATTAGGCTTTGTCATGAAGGTTAACCTCTATTTGCTCTACTTGTGGCAGTTTCTATCAACTAATGTCAAAGCTTATCACTTCTCAAAATTCATTTAACAAACCTAATATAATAATGTTCTTGAAAGACATGTGAACAAACAACTTTTTAAGTTTTTGTCCGGTGGAAGTGGGACTAGTTATACTATGTTTTAATGTGGAGTCTTAACCATCATTACGTGATGAAAATGTGAATAATGCAATGTAGAGTATCATGCATGGGACCATTATTATGTCTAATTTACACGCTGCCATAAGACCAAAGGAATTATTAGTGCTTTAAATCATATTTGTGGTGTACATGCGTTTGTTTAGGGTCGAAAAGATGGTTCGTTAATTCTTATAATTTTTTTAAGAAATTATATAGTAACTCTGAAAACTATGTTTTAGTGTAATGTTATTTTAATTTAAATTTAAAAACATATAAAATGAAGATAGACTTAATAATTTTTCTTTACTTTAAACATGGTCCCTCCAATAAACTTAATTTTTAACTTCATTCCTGTTTTGAAAGGAATAATTTTAAAGGGTTAAATAAACAAAATGTTAATAATAATAATATGATAAATAATCTTATAATATTTCAATCATGTTATTCTATTTTTAAAAACATTTAATAGCTTCTTTGATTTAGAAAAAGTAAATAAATGTTCCATTTTTTTTTCCTTTCTGAAATCCTCGGTGGAAATGTATTCTAAGAAGTACAATTGTAATGTCATACACCACAAATGACATCTTTGTGAAAGTGTACCAAACTGATGGGTTGTTTTTGCAGAAACAAAAAAAAAAAAACTTTTATTCCTAAGTTAATGAAAAACACTGATCAATTGCTCATGACATATATCATTCCCGTAAAACTATTTCTTGCCACCAAAGAAAACAGATAAATTTAATTTTGAAATAGAAGCGTTTTTAATTTATTAAGAGATCATACTAGAATTTATGAAGCGGGGTATTTTCAAAAAAGTATTCGAAATATTGTTTTGACAATTTTGTTACGAATGCAATAAACAACGTAAAGCAAACATCAACGTGAAGAACAGTGGTATAAAGCGTAAATTTGAAGTATAAGTATGGTTAAATTTTCAACAACCACACCCTCAACAATAACACTGTTAATTTTCTTTCAATTTCAACTTCAACTTCCATTTCATTCATCATATCCTTTTTCTCTGTCAATCTACCCTCTCTCACTCACTCTGTCTTTCTCTTCAATTCAACTTCTCCGCTAAAATTAATCACTCAATAATCGATTCTCAAACGCGCTTCTAAATAAATTCAATTCACTTTCTCTCTTCAACCGCGCTTAACTTCCCGAAGTGATTATTAGATCTGAAGCAGATCCAAATGGAGGAAGCGTTGGAACTCACACGCGCCAAAGACACAAAGGAAAGGATGGCTGGTGTGGAGCGTCTCTACCATCTTCTTGAAGCTTCTAGAAAGAGTCTTTCATCTTCTGAAGTTACTTCGCTTGTTGATTCTTGCATCGATCTCTTGAAGGATAACAATTTCCGTGTCTCTCAAGGTGCACTTCAGTCTCTCGCTTCCGCCGCTGTTCTCTCCGGCGAGCATTTCAAACTTCACTTCAACGCTCTTCTTCCCGCAGTCGTTGATCGTCTCGGTGATGCTAAACAGCCTGTTCGTGATGCCGCGCGACGACTACTTCTAACTCTGATGGAGGTTTCATTTTCATTCTTACTTTATTAACCTAATTTGTTTTTAATTTTAATCGAATTTGAAGTTTACTGTGTAAAATTGTTATTGATAACTTGAGTTTATTGAAAGTTTCTAATGCAGTCAAATTTTGTTAGAATATTTGCATGAAGGTTTCACTCTTCATTGATTGTTTGAATTTATTGGTTATTAGTAGTTTTCGGTTGTTTAATTAGTATTGTTAGGTCTTTAATTGCATGAATTAAAAAGTTCTATTCCAGAATCGTCTTTGCGTCTTTCAACTCTAATGGAGTAATTAATATTTTACTGTTTTTTATTAATAGTATGTTTTACTGTCCTAATGAGCATTAAGAAACACATAATGAAATGTCTGCAAGCTATGAAGCACCAACACACAAACACTATACTGACACATCGACTCTGGTAATAGATTTGAAAAAATGACATAATTGAAAGTAACCAAATGTGTAGGCATCAGACTGTCACGTAGTAGACACGCCTTCTATCAGAAGTCTAGGTGCTTTCGAAATCTGCAAGTAGCTTTTGGAGAAGAAAATGCATGCGAGATTTTATTTTTTGATAGTCTTAATTTTATATCTATAAAAGTATATATATTATATCTATTACCTAGTGAAACCTATGACTATGCACACTTTTATGTTAACAAAAAACTAGTTTTAACACCTGTGCAAAGCACGGGGAGGTTTGTGCATACGAATTAAACTAATATATAATTGACATTAAATACTTTTCGCATATAAGGTAGTAGTTACAATAATCTGGTTCAACTATACAGCCAACTAACCAAAATGATTGAATAATAATTTTAACAGCAATGTATAGGCTAGTTTGTGTCCTGCATACCATACCATAAGACCCTATACTGGTCTACAAACTATGAAAACAACTAACCTTCAGTTAAATATATAGTCAAAAAAATACAGGATCAGGAATATGATACTCCCAGGAAAGCAAAAAACCCAGCCGAAGTAAACATTGCAGTGCCTATAATGAACAAATGTGAGATGATTAAGTTTGGTATCTTTGTCTTGTTAAATATATGTAGCTATAGAGTGACTGTTTCTGGGCAAATCATCATTTCTAAAATGGCCTATGGTTAACAAGTTAAGCTGGAAGGTAGATTTTCTATGTCTTATAGATCTGCTTGATTTATATTGCATAATGTAGATATTGTCATAAGCTTGTAATTTATCACCAAATGAACAGAGTTTGACATGGCAAATGGGTCAAAGTAGGATTTATTTATCTGTATGACCTTATGGTAGGTTGGGTGTTTCTTTTATGCTGCCATTCTGTGTCTCTCGCTAACAGTAAAATGCTTAATGTTTCATGTGTATTCTGGAGTTTATGTTCTGTTTTGCTTGCATTTTGAAATATTATTATTGTTTGCAGGTTTCTTCTCCTACAATAATTGTTGAAAGAGCAGGATCCTCAGCTTGGGCGCACAAAAGCTGGAGAGTCAGAGAGGAGTTTACGCGAACTGTAGCATCTGCAATTAATCTATTTTCATCTACCGAACTTCCACTTCAACGGGCTATCCTTCCTCCTGTATTGACTTTACAAATTACAAATAAGCAGCATCCTTCTTCGTACAGTTAAATTGTTTTAGGATCTGATGCTAACTCATTTCAACACACGATCTATTGTCAGGTTTTGCAGTTGCTGAGTGACCCAAATCTTGCTGTTAGGGAAGCAGCTATTTTATGCATCGAGGTATGACTTATTTTGTTGTTATTGTATATTTTAACTAAAGGATTAGGTGAAAATGACATTATTGAGTTCATGTTAGCTACTAAAAAAGGGTTATGCCATAAGATAAATCCATGATGCATGTATAAAATTGCGTCAACATTAAATTAATATAGAAATGTTGGCTATTAAATATCTTAGTCTTGGCTGAAAACAAATAAGAATCGCTAATATTGCATTTTGCTTTTAGTTTTAAAATAACAAACGGCGTAGTTATTGAAGAACAAAAAAGTTGAAGTGGGTATAATGTAGGACGTGGTTGAATCTTAGAACTATGCTATGTTGTGATTTTTGGTTATTCTATTATACTATAATCTCAGCCAGTTTTATATAAAAATTATTTTTCAAGGCCTGTTGGCTGTGAATTTCATGGCTTTAATTTTACAAATTGATTTGGTGCTGATTTATTGTTTTGAAAGTTTGAATTCGTTTATTAATTGAATGTATTTGCTTGTGCATATTATAAGTAACTAGATTACGTTTATCATATTTTATTTAATGCTTTGGTAATTGATATCATATGATATCATATGATGCAATATGTTGATTTATTGATCTGTTTATACTTATACACCTGAGGCTAGCAATTGTGGATATTTAAACTACAGTGAATGTTATTGTTAGTGCATTTCTTTGACAATCTCTTTTACAGGAAATGTATACACAAGCCGGACCTCAATTTCGTGATGAACTTCACCGCTACAATCTTCCTTCATCTATGGTATATATCAAAAAAGAATTGATTTCCTGCTTGTTTTGTTATAAATATCTGCAAACATACACACATTTAAAATTTTAAACTCACGGATATGGATCTTTGAAGGTCATTTTACATTTTACTATCAGCTATTGTGGGAGTTTATTAATTATTTCTCATTGTATCATGATGGTTTCAGGTGAAAGATATTAATGCCAGGCTAGAAGGGATTCAACCAAAAGTTCGCTCTTCAGATGGTATTCCAAGTGGTTATATTACTGGGGAAATTAAGACTTCAAATGTTAACCCCAAGAAAAGTAGTCCAAAGGCCAAAAGTTCTTCAAGGGAGGCCTCTCTTTTTGGAGGTTAGAATATTTTCAGTTCTTGGATCTCAAAAATTTCTATATTAATTTAGTATTGATGCAATTTTGTACATGCATCATGGGTTTATCTTATGCATAACTTCTCTCTTTTACAGGTTCTATAATTGTATATTTGCTTTACCTTCAATAAAAAATTGTTCATTTGAGATAGCTGCATGATAGTGACGTGTTTGTTTAATAGTGCGGTGAATGTGGAGAGTGGCGTGTTTGTTCTACAGATCCCATTTTTCTATTTTAGGGTTTGAATTTATAGTGGTTTATTCTACTTTCTATCTTATCATTGAAGTTTTCATATTCAATTGGCACTAGCTGTGTAGATTTTCCTTTTGTTTTTTGTGTCAATCTGTTTATGGAACTTAGAGATACTGTAGCCAACATGCATCCTTGGGTAACTCCACAAGTTATGCCTGCATCGTAATTGGGATTCTACCGTAAGCTTTAATTACTTTTTGCCTTGGGATCTTCCTACTTTTAGTTGTCGAATGGTGGATATCTTCTTCTGCATTTCAATGAAAAGGTTTACATGAGATGTAAAAGCAGAATGTATTAAAAGTAAAATCTGAAATTATTTTGGTAGTGGAACTTTGAAAGAGCCAAGTAATATTCCCAGTTGTATATTTGCAAACAAAATTTTTCCACATTGCATGTAAATTCTTTGCATAGTTCAACACTTATCCTTCCCTTCTTAGCTGGGAAGTTGATGCTTCAATTAATGAATTATTTAACTTCACATTTTGTTTATTAAATCACGAGCAGCAGAAGGTGATGTCACGGAGAAACCTGTAGACCCTATCAAGATATACTCCGATAAGGAGTTAGTCAGGGAAATCGAGAAGGTTGCATCTATCCTTGTGCCTGAAAAAGACTGGTCCGTTCGTATTGCTGCTATGCAGAGAATTGAAGGTCTTGTTCTAGGAGGTTGGTGTTTTGAAATTCCTTTTCAGTTCAGGATTGTGTACTGACTACTGATCTTCATATGCTTATAATACAATTTTAAGAACCTGTACCTGTTTTGAGGATCATAAGAGGGATAACAGTTACTGCTGTAGAATATCTTTGACTTGAAGGACTGGATTGAAGAATGTTTATAGTGACGTTTTATGAATTTGATTTTGGGTTTTTATGATGTTGATTCGACACACCTTCATCAATGAAACTGTGTCATAAACAATTATAGAAAGGAAAATAAAATGCTACCATGGGCTTGTTTGGATTTACTTATTTAAGCTTATCTACTGACATAAACACTTGGACCCTGTTTGGATAACAACTTATTTGCAGCTTATAGCATAAGCGCTTATGTATAAGATATTTCCTCAGCAAAAAGTAACATAAGGTTAAATTGTTTTTGTATAAGCTATAAGGTGTTTTCATAAACTATCTTGGAGAACTAATGAAAATAAGCTGAAAACAGCTGATGAACATGCATAGGCTATTTTTACAAGTTCTCTCAAAGAGTCTCACAAAACTTATCTCTGTATATAAGCTCAAATAAACCAATCCAAACAGGCCCTTGTTAGACTGCTTGAGAGAGCTTATGCAAACATGTTATAACATGTCCATAAGCTGGTTTCATCTTATTTCCACAAGCTCTCAAATTTAGCTTATGGAAAACAGCTTATAGCTTATATGAAAATTATTTGACTTTATTTTATCTTGTTATAGAAATAGCTTATACAGCAGCACTTATATGTTAAACGCTTATGCTAGAAGCAGTTAATTAAATTGTTTATCTAAACAGGGTCTAGGACCATAAACTACCACTGTCGAGGGATAAGAGTAAACTTTTGTTCCATTTTAAGAGGAGCGTATTAGGATCCCAGTTCTATAAAACTGGGGGATGTGGGCTTATTTAGGGCCTTAAACTTTAGTTTCATTTTTAAATATAAATTGATCAGAGTTCAGAGCAGACATTTCATTGAGTCTATTATGTATTTTGAATTATCTTCACTGTTCATATCTATTTTTTTAATCTATTTTTTGTCAATATTTAAGGAAAAGTAGCTGTACATTATTGTAATTTTAACTGAGCTATTTTTTGTGTAATAAGTTTTTTTTTTTTTTGTGTGTGTGTGTGTGTGTGTTTGTGTGTCTGTAGTGATTGTTGAATCTTCTTAATACTCTCCTTGTCAGGCGCTGCTGATTATCCATGTTTTCGTGGACTCCTGAAGCAACTTGGCGGACCTTTAAGCACACAATTGTCAGACAGAAGATCTAGCATCGTAAAGCAGGTGCACCAACATTTTTATTGTATTATACTGTCATTATTTAATGCAAGTGTTTTTATTTGTTAGTATAAGATAATTGTACTTTGCCAATGTGAAAATTTGATTGCCTGTTCATCCTTATCTATTTCGAAACTGAGGTTTATGAATGTTCTGAATGTTCTCTGTTGAAGGCTTGATTACTTGAAGCAATCCTGCTTTGTTTATCATCTTAAAGTGAAAATTTCATCTATTCATCGACTTTGTCATAGGCGGGGTTCGTGTTATATTTAGTACTAATACCAAACTAATTTTGGTTTGTTCTTTGCTGTATTATAGGCTTGCCATTTATTGTGCTTTTTGTCAAAGGAACTCTTGGGTGATTTTGAAGCATATGCTGAAATGTTTATACCAGTAAGTTCAACCAGTTATCTTTGGACTGTCATGAATGTGATACTTTCAAAATTATTAATTCTTGATCTGATAATCAGGTCCTTTTCAAGCTGGTTGTGATTACTGTGCTTGTAATTGCAGAGTCTGCAGATAACTGCATAAAAACGGTAATGTAATCTACTGACGTAATTGTCCTCATCTTTTTATGCCTTTTATGTGTTCCATTTTCACCTTCATCATTTACCTTTCCAGATGCTGCGCAACTGCAAAGTTGCTCGTGTGCTTCCCCGTATAGCTGATTGTGCTAAAACTGACCGCAATGCAGTGCTTCGTGCAAGGTATGGATTGTCAACTATTGGAAAGTGACTTGAGAATTTTTTGGTTTTAACAACTTCATTTGTACTGTAGGTGTTGTGAGTATGCTCTTTTGGTCCTAGAACATTGGCCAGATGCACCAGAAATACATCGTTCAGCTGAGTTATATGAGGATATGATAAAATGTTGCGTTTCAGATGCAATGAGCGAGGTAGAGTTATAGGTTCAGGTTATTTGACATTTAGTAAATATGTTTTGTGCATTAAAGTTGTAAATTTGACTAGCTTTTTCATTAGGTTGCTCTTCTTTCTGAGCTATGCAAAATAATTTACATAACTTTGGTTGGTGTGTTGCATTTTTAGTTGTGGGAAGTGACAATGTTTCTCTTTTTTGCTCTTTACTTTAGGAACATAGCCATTACCATTAAATGTCTAATGTTGTAAATTGTAAATTCCATTGGTGATACTGAAATTGTAAAAAATCATATGCTAATTGGTTCATCGTTTGGCTTTATGTCTCGATATTGTCGGTGTACGGTAAAGGATAATTAATTCTGAAAATTTGCGTCAATAACATTTGTGCAAAAGTGATGCGTCTATTATGTCTAACCAAAGAAAAAGGGTCTGTTCAATGTTCTTTGTGCGTGTATACATGTGTACTGCACTTGCAGAAATGCAATGATTAAAGAACAGTTTTACTTTTCCAACATGAACATAAGAGAGAAAATAAGCATCCAAAAGGAAATTGTGTTGTTAGAAGCTCACCACTCTCCTGCATCATGTCCCTTAAGAAAATGAGGGACGGAGACATAAAATCTTTTTTTTCCTTCCCAAATATATAGATTTTATCATTTGGAACACATTATTTGAATTTTTTACTCTTCTACGTAAAAGAGCATTCAAATGATGTGATTATTTTTTATTCTGTTTCATCATATAATGATGTTCGGAAAGATTTTGAGATATTGTCATGCAGTATGAACAATATTCATTGACATGACATTGTTCATACCAACCACATTATTGTTGCCAAAGTATATGTGCATGAAAATGATTACTGTGTGAAAATTTATAGGTACGATCTACTGCAAGGATGTGCTACAGAATGTTCGCAAAAACTTGGCCAGAGCGTTCTCGTCGCCTATTTTCATCCTTTGACCCTGTTATCCAACGGGTATGCACTTACAATCTTGAGGGTGTTTTTCTTCCTTCACTTTGCTGTGCCAGTCATATTTAAAAGTGAATTTTAATTGCAGTTAATAAATGAAGAGGATGGAGGAATACACAGGCGACATGCTTCACCTTCCATTCGTGATAGAGGTGCACTGACGTCATTACCCAGTCAAGCCTCTGCTTTGTCTAATCCACCTGGTTATGGAACATCTGCAATTGTTGCAATGGATAGAAGTTCAAGTTTATCGTCGGGGACATCTGTCTCTTCTGGTGTACTTCTTTCACAGGCAAAGTCACTTGGTAAGGGTACAGAACGTAGTTTGGAAAGTGTGTTGCATGCAAGTAAACAGAAGGTCACTGCTATTGAAAGCATGCTTAGAGGCTTGAATATGTCTGATAAGCATAATGGATCGTCTCTCCGGTCATCAAGTTTGGATCTAGGTACTAAATAAGTTTGGTTGTTAAATATTTTTATTTTATACTCAATTTTCAGGATTTTAAACTATTTCATGATTGGTGGTAGTGGTGCGTTTCTTTTGTAAACTCTTCATGAGCGGCTAAATTTTTCTCTTATTGCCCCTAGTGCAGAAGTTGACCCTCCATCATCTCGTGATCCGCCTTTTCCAGCTGCTGCCTCTGCATCCAATCATTTGACAAGCTCTTCAACAACAGAACCTACTGCTTATGGTGTCTATAAAGGTAGTAACCGAAATGGTGGTCTGGGCTTGTCCGATATAATCACTCAAATTCAAGCTACCAAAGATTCTGCCAAGTCATCATATCATAGTAATGTTGAAATTGAGCCTTTACCATCATTATCCTCATATTCAACTAGAAGGGCTTCTGAAAGATTACAAGAAAGGAGTTCTGCTGATGACAATATTGACATCAGGGAGGCTAGGCGATTTATAAACCACAACACTGATAAGCATTATTTGGATGCCCCTTACAGAGAAGGAAACTTTAGGGAATCACATAATAGTTATGTGCCTAATTTTCAGAGGCCACTGGTGAGAAAGAATGCAACTGGACGTATGTCTGCTGGCAGGAGGAGGAGTTTTGATGATAACCAGCTATCTCTTGGAGAAATGTCAAGTTATTCAGATGGACCAGCATCTCTTCATGAAGCTTTGAGTGAAGGACTTAGGTCAGGTTCTGACTGGTCTTCTAGGGTTGCTGCCTTTAACTATCTTCACTCATTGTTGCAGCAAGGTCCAAAGGGAACTCTAGAAGTTGTTCAGAATTTTGAGAAGGTAATGAAGTTGTTTTTCCAGCACTTGGATGATCCTCACCATAAAGTTGCACAGGCTGCTCTTTCAACACTAGCAGATATAGTTCCAGCATGTCGAAAGCCTTTTGAGGGATACATGGAAAGAATATTACCACACGTCTTTTCTCGGTTAATTGATCCTAAAGAGGTTGTTAGGCAGCCATGTTCAACAACATTGGAAGTTGTTAGCAAAACGTACAGTGTCGATTCTCTCTTACCTGCACTGTTACGTTCACTAGATGAACAAAGGTCTCCAAAGGCTAAATTGGCCGTGATTGAATTTGCAATCAATTCCTTTAACAAACATGCAATGAATGCCGAAGGTGCTGCTAATATTGGCATATTAAAATTGTGGCTTGCTAAGTTAACCCCTTTGGTTCATGACAAGAATACAAAGCTTAAAGAAGCAGCTATTACATGCATTATTTCAGTGTACAATCACTTTGATTCGACCGCAGTTCTTAATTTCATTCTGAGTTTGTCAGTGGAAGAGCAAAATTCTTTGAGACGAGCCCTAAAACAGTACACCCCTCGCATTGAAGTAGACCTAGTAAACTATCTTCAGAACAAGAAAGAGCGGCAACGTTCTAAGTCTTCCTATGATCCATCTGATGTTGTCGGAACGTCATCTGAAGATGGGTATGTTGGTTTCTCTAGGAAAGCTCATTACCTTGGAAGATATTCGGCTGGTTCCCTAGATAGTGATGGTGGCAGGAAGTGGAGCTCTCAGGATTCAACTCTTTTGAAATCGAGTCTTGGTCCAGCAGCTTCTGTTGAATGTGAGGATCATAATCATAGTCATAACCATAATCTTGAGACTGACTCTAATTGTGACAGTCTTGGTTCAAAACCCAAAGATCTTGCATATTCAGTCAATCCAATGGGTCAAAATTTTGGCTCTCAATCTAGCCAACTTGGACAAGTGGACAGTAGTAGCATGAATTTTGAGGGCCTTTCAACTCCTCGTCTAGATGTTAACGGTCTGATCTCATTAGAGCGTTTAAATGTTGGTGAAGGCTATGCACATGACAAAGAACTTCCTTCTGCATTGGAACTTAATCACCACTCAACCGAAGCTGTAAAGATCAATTCCATGGCAGACACTGGGCCCAGCATTCCTCAAATTCTTCATATGGTGAGTTATGCAACTAGTGGAGGAACAAGTTGGTTTTTTAATTTTATTAATCGAAACAAAAGATTCTGTAAGAGAGATAAAGAGTGGGTGAGAGGAATAGGAGGGAAATAAGCCATCCTCCATGAAAAATACATTGTCGCAAAAAAAGTAGGAAGAAAAAGAATCCTCAGCTCAAGAAAAATGGAAAATTGATCAAAAAATCTAAGGAACTAAACAATTTGCTGAGTACTGATAATAGGTGAATGGTTTATCCTCAATTCCTCATGGCCCTGTTTACTCAATCCAAAAAAGTATAAATGAATCAGTACCGTAACTAACCCCTCTAACTAGACAGCCAACCGCTCTAATGATCCCTAATTGAGTTTTCCTTTACATCCATCCTTGACAAAAACAGAAACCCCCTAAAGTCATTGGCTATTAAACCTTTCCTTGTATCTTTTGTATGCTCACCCTTCCCAAAACCTTGATAATGAGCTGTAGGAAAATTGTCTACGGTAGCAGGGACCTAAATCTCTAAAATTGGCCTATAGATTGAATAAAAGCAGCCAAGTCATGCTACAATGTAAAAACAAATGTCTGCTAGTGGAATCATTTTTATCTAGCTGATCATTTTTTAGGTTTATTATAAATTTATAATAGTTATATATTATACTATTTGGCATCACGACTCAAAAGATGTTATTTTGTGTAGATATGCAATGGTGATGACGGTAGCCCTGTTTCAAGTAAACAGACTGCACTTCAACAGTTATTTGAAGCTTCTACAACAAATGACCAGTTTGTTTGGACCAAGGTATGCTTTATTTGATATCGACTGTCTCTCTTTCTTCTTGTCCCCATGTTGTTTAGTTGTTATTGCTACTTCCAAATACACTCTGTTTTGGTATGATAAAGTAAATGTCTATCAAACTTCATTATTCAAATATGGCATTTAATTGTGTTACTAATGTTTATTATTGGATAGTTGCTATCAAGTAATTCTTCCTGTCTTCTTATCTCTGATATTGATATTATAGGGTATTTTACACAGAGGGAAGAAAGAAAATAATGACTTTGAATTATGATTTATGTTTAAACACAAAAGACTAAGGGCTAACCTTTATATTCTGGTACTGGATTCGTTATCCTAAGATCCTGATTAAATAACGAAGTTAGAGACATTTTGTTTAACCATAAAGAACATGGGAGACTTTGAAATCACAAAGAAAGTCAGTATTTTTACAAAAACAAAATAAATTTGAAAGTGAGTGCATTACAGGTATAAATAAATCATACAGCATACCTTATTATTAGATAGTAGAAATCATCGTTGGCATAATTCATAGAGGCTGGTATAGATCACAGTTTTTTTCATTACTATTTTGGAGTAGTCAATGTCAAATTGTGTATGGGATTGCCGATGCCAGATTGAATCTGGGAGAGTTAAAGCCAGACTACATTTAGGACAGGGTTAAACTTTATCTGGGACAACTTGAGGTTGAGACAAATTGGTCCATGCATGGTTGTCAAATTCGGGATTCAACCAAAGATCGTTTGGGTGTAAAAAAAGCGTAAATCGTAGGATCGTAACTCGGATCGTAAGATCTCACCAAACAAACAAAATTATAGGAATAACTAAGAAAAATAACTTTACCATCATTTTTTAGTTAATTCAATCATAAAAATGAGAGTTTGACCAAAGTCCAAAACATAAATTATAGAATTTTTTATTAATTCCCACCAACCACGGAATGATAAATGCAAAGATGGGATAACCTTTGATTGGAAGAAGGGAATTAATAAAAAAAAATCTTGAAACCAAAAAAAAAAAAAACACGAGTCCCAAAAATAGGATGAGAAATTCCCAAATTGAGGAGAAATCTCAATTAAAAACCCACCGAGTCCCAAAATAAGTGTACGCTCAATCTATTCCTTCTCTTGCGATGAAAAACGGATTGAATTCCGAGTCAAAACGTGCGAAACTGGGCTGTAAAGGTGCGGGTTGTTCCGGGTCAAGATGTGCGACCCGGGTTAAGAACGTGTGAAACCAGCACGGGATAAAGCGCTGCTCCTACGATTCCAAGATCTTCCTCTGCGCGCTCACCGCTTCGGCCTCTTCAACGATTTTCGTGCCGCTCCGGCACGGTGGAGAGAGAAAAATGCGCAAGATCTCACGATCTAGATCCCGCTCTTAACAACCTTGGGTCTATGGCTTTTTGTGAGTTGCAGAAGCGATAAAAATTGTGCATGACCATGAAAAAGCAAGAATCATGGAGATAATGCGGTGATTATAGTTGATTTCTAGATGTAAGTGAAGTTGGTAGCAAGATAGTGGTGGAACAGGTCATAGAGGATGGCAACATACTCCACACTGATACCAAACCCATAGTGAATAGGTGAGGAGGGAATGAAGAAAAAGTATAAATACTTTGGATTGTGATTATGATTCAATAAGGAAAAGACATCATGGGATCCAAAAATCATGACTGGGTAAACAACTCAAGGATGTAGGAGACATTGGAGAGACATCAACACATTGCTTGAAAGGCAACTCAACAAGATGGCTGGAATAGTAGCCAATCTGAAGAGCTGTTTGGATTCTTTGGAATGTTGTAATATTTGGAAATGCTAAAACCACAATATTTTGGATACCCGAAAAAAATATGTAAACCTTGAATTTGAAATTGAGCCCGATGTGCACCAGTCTTAAATAATTCATAATGGCTTGACTTGTTGATGAGACGGTGGAAATTATCATTGCCATAAACATGATTCATAATGGGAGACTGGTTTGAACTACAGTTTATTCATCACTAAATTTGGATTAGTCAAATGGCCTAATTGCATAATAGATAGCCTCTTTTAAAAGTTGAGTTGGGGCAAGAGTGCATCTACGATAGCCAGTGTCAAACTTCATCTTGGATAATCTGAGATTGGGATGAATTGATTCAAGGATGTTTTAATAAGTTTCAGAAGAAATATTTTTTTTTTGAATGACCGGACAGAATAAAAGAACCATTGATAATGTTTTCTTATTGCTGATTTCTAGAATTTAGTAAACTTGGGGGTAAAATATGTGGGAACACATCACAAGATGTTATATACCGATGTCAATACCATGTTGAATTTGTAGGGTTTTTAGATGAGGAAGGAATATGAAAAAGAATAAACAGTTAGATTGTGGTCGATCACAGAAGACTAAGCCCTATTATTTTTTTATACTAATTTAGACTCCTAATTTTAATGAAATTTTAAAGAAATATGGAAACCGACCTGAAACTGGTTTGGTTATATTGGATATAAAATAGTATTCTTGAAAATGATAGTCTTAGGAAAATCATGTTTAGGAATTTTAATTATTTATTTCTTTGGCGGGATGTTTAGTAATGTTATTACTAGGTAAGTTCAAAAACATGTTTGGCAGCATTTAGGATTGATGAGGATAGTTTTTTTTTTTATATAATTCAGGCAGCAGAAAAAGATAGGAATGGAATTCCTATATCATGAAAGAGAAGATACCCATCCATAGGAATAAAAAATTAGTATGATTGTGGGCATCTTATTTTCTTGGGAATCAATAATGCCCTAGATTTTCTTTTATAAGACAAGTTTTATTTTATTTTAAGAAATTGTGATTAACATGAGAATGTAACATTCTCACGTTAAATTGCCTGGGAATATTTTACATAACCTCAAACAAACACACTCTAAGATAATTTTGTCGAGGTTTTAGGGTTGAATATAAAGTGGGGAAAGAAAGGTTTGAGACTTATGGATAAGGTTTGATATCATTGGGATTATGATTTGATTTTGATTCAAAAAGTTTAAACACTAAGTTACTAACACTTATTTATATTACTACAGGATTCTGAATCATAATTAAATAAGGATACAAATCATGCCGGCAATAAGAAATATGAATACTAATCTTAAAAGATAGTACTAACATAAGAATCCAATCCTGGGATGAAAGATACTTGAAAGTCCATATCAACAGATTTGTAGATGTTTCATACATATTTCAACAAGTATTATTATATATTTTTCATATATTATAATATAAGATGTTATTTTCTATCCTATGAAAACACACCGTGCTAATTTCTTTAGATCTATCAAGTTTTGTTTGTGCAGCACTTTTTTCATTGGAAATTTGTGATCTGTGTCCAATCTATATTCTATTGTTGGGGTCTAACTCAACCCACAAATCTGGGTTGGAAAGTGTGGACTTCTTAAGCCTCATAAGCACGAAGTATCTCTAGGCAATATGGGATTAAGCACACCCTTCACATTTAGCACAAGTATCAATGTTTTTGAGTTTATACTGATTGTTCATGTGCAATCAATCAATTGATTTATAAAATAGACAAGTTATGTTTGTATAAGAACAATATGTCTGATTTAGTTGACAGCAATGCACAGTGTATTTGGATTTTTTTGGGCTTAAGTAATGGTAGTTTCATGGTGTACTTGCAGTACTTCAATCAGATTTTGACAGTTGTGCTTGAGGTGCTGGATGATTCCGATTCCTCAGTCAGAGAGCTCACTCTTTCGTTGATAGTTGAAATGCTCAAAAACCAGGTTCGTACTCTGTTTTAAGCCATTTTTTTAGACCGCTCATATCAGTACCTTCCACTGTATCTTTCTCCCTATCTATAAAACATTTTTGGGATTTCATTAATATGGTAAAAAAATATAGTAATTAGTTTTGCAGATTATTTGATTTTTTTACATTTATTGTTAACAGAAAGATGCCCTGGAGAATTCAGTTGAGATCGTAATTGAGAAGCTGCTTCATGTTACAAAAGATATCGTTCCTAAGGTAGCCAAAGTTGTCCTGTTCTAGGTTGTCTTTTCTATTTTTTCTTTCTTTTCCTAGTTTCAGTTTCTTCCATCCCTTATTCAGGTTTCAAATGAAGCAGAGCACTGCCTGACCATTGTTTTATCTCAGTCTGATCCATTCAGATGTTTAAGTGTACGTATTTGCGATTTTGTACTGTGTAGCAACCTCATTCCCTGTAAATTGTTTGAGAAAAGAAAATGGGATTCTGTTTGTTAAAATCTAATGCTCAATGTTTTAAACTGTTTCAGGTTATTGTCCCTCTACTGGTTACCGATGATGAGAAAACGCTTGTCACTTGCATTAATTGCTTAACAAAGGTAATTATCTCTTGAACAACCTTTTTACTATTTTGGAAATGCGTGTCAATGAATCTTTTATATACTTCTAAGGGTTAATGGTGCTTTACCCCCCTGCAATATAGGCCATTTCCAGGTTTACCCCCTGTAAAATATTTTTTTTGATTTACCCCCTGTAAAATAATTTTTTTTCAGAAAACCCCCCTAATAGGCCATACAAAAACCAAAATTTCTGAAGAAAAAGAAATAAAAATTCGTTTTTGTATGGCCTATTAGGGGGATATTCTAAAAAAAATTATTTTATAGGGGGTAAATCAAAATAAATATTTTACAGGGGGTAAACCCGGAAATGACCTATATTACAGGGGGGTAAAGCACTATTAACCCTACTTCTCTAAATGAGGCGGGGCGTTACTTTGCCCATATGCTATACCAATGTGCTGGTGATAGGGGTGGGCATGGTTCGGTTTTTGAAGAAACCCGAACCGTTTTAACGGTTTGAAAAACTGAACCGAACCAAAGTTATGGTTTGGTTAACCGTTTTGTTGTCTATGAACCGAACCTAAAATAATATTTTGATCTAAAATGTATTTTCTTATTCTTTTGCAAACCAAATTGTTTTTTTGTTCTTTTCATAAATTTGAATTGTGCGGTGGGTGTTATGAATTTTTATCCTCTCAAAAAGGTATTAAGACTTTTTATTAATTATATTTAAACTATGACCAAATGTATTAAGCCTTTTTAAAAATTAAATCACACCGGTTATTAATTTCTTGTGGTTTTACTAGTTGTATTTTAGGAATATCAACAAAAACATTAACAAATTCCAATGATAATGCATGATGAAAGGGAAAATAAAATTTCATTATTAAAATACGAAGTTTGTTCTTTGCTAATGGTTCGGTTCGGTTCAAAACGGTTCGGTTATGGTTCAATAACCGTTATTAAATTACTGGTTAGGTTCGCAAACCACTTTAATGGTTCGGTTAATTTCAATTCGGTTTGGTTTGGTTCAGCGGTTCGATTCGGTTTGTGGTTCTTTTTTCCCACCCCTGACTGGTGATACTTGTAAAACATATCGTGGAAGTGTCTTGTTTTTCTTATTTATTTTATATCCTATGTTAATTGGCTACTACATTATATGAATACGACGGTTTTAATTCTTTGTACAAAAAAAAGCATAAACCAGTGAATGATCCTTAAATTGGACTTGAAGCTTCAATCTAACCAGCAAACTATTGTATCCTCCTTTGATTAAGTCTTTTTCCTAAAGTCATTTTCAAGCTAAAACTCTGTTTCTTGTTTTATGAATATGTTTATGTATTCTAGGCCAGGCTAGCTGTATCATGAGCATTCACTATATCTCCATATCTGTATCATACGATACATGTATTACATACCATTCTTCTTAGAAAGGAATCCATTTTAATGAACGGAATAATTAGTTATGCTTTCTAAACATTTATTTTGTATGACAAATAACATCATATTATTCCTTTCTCCAGCTTGTGGGCAGGCTCTCTCAGGAGGAACTGATGGCTCAGTTACCCTCGTTTCTACCTTCTCTTTTTGAAGCTTTTGGAAACCAGAGTGCAGATGTTCGCAAGGTACTTGGGTCTCTTACATTTTTTGAAATTTTTGGTCATAATTTCTTAACTGTCAAAGAACAATGTGATGTGTGTATATGTAGTATATCCAATTTATTTGCCAACCAAAAATCAGATGTTTGAGACCTCTCTGGTTATCTGGTACCTACTTAAACGTATTTGGCACCTTAAAATAGTAATCTGTTCCAAATATTGATGAGAAATCATTTTGGTCAATAAGACAAAGGTGTCACTAATTGAAACATCTTGGATTATTGAACAGAACTTGCTTTTATATGACCTCAACATTCATCATCCAAAAATGTCGTATGAAATTAAGTGCTGGACAAAAAATATTCAATAAGAAACTATAACTCAATGTTGGGGATGTGAGAATGGTTAGTTAAGCTGTCATACCTACTCACACAAAACAAGATAGGATTAGAAAGGAATGCATACAAGGGATGTAGTTGGGGTAGCACATATTGTCGCAAATATGGTACAGTCTAGCCTTGTCGTAGAAGTGCTAGTATTGAGGTAGATTAGATGTAAAATAGTTCTTAAATGAGGCACTGGCAATTTGTATACCTTCCAATACAGTTTAGCCTTTTTAAAAAAAGTAATAATAGTAATAAGAGAGATGCTAGGGACACACCCACTAACACACTCTTTTAACACATCCAATGATAAATAGACATGTCACCCATTTTTTTTATTTTTTTACCTGTTACCGTTTTATTTTGAAACACTAACAATTTACTTTTAATGTATTTTTATCATGATTTTAAACCTGTCATCTTCACTGCCTTGTCTCTTCATGTTCACTCAAGTTATCATCTTTGTTTTTCACTCTCTTGCTCATAAGTACACAATCTTAGATTCTTATTCACTCAAGTTATCATCTTCACCAACAATGTTATTTGGATCTAATTTTTTGTTTACAAAATAAAATTTATAAATCAGATTTCTTGTTGTATAACAACAAAGGTAGAAATAAAAGGAAAAAAACACCTTGTTGTTGAATCAATAAACTTACAGGGGTCCCTAACAAAGGAAGCATTACAACCATGGAATACAATTAGAGAAAAATAACTGGGTTCTATTTAAGTGAGAAATTAATGAAAAATTGAAAAACGAAAATCTATTGTCTTCCATAGCCAACACAACAGTAAAATCATTTCTGAAATCTGAAAAATTCAGATCTGCCACCGAAACATCACCCGAATGCCCCGCCCAATAGAAAGTCAATTTGTAAACCTCCCTCCATCTCCATCTGCCACCACTGTCTCTGAAAAGTCATCGCTGGCCCAATCATCCCATGGGAAGCACACTGCAAGGAAAAATACGATATGGTGAAAACTTGTAATGGGCCGAGTTTAGGGGGAACAAGTAGGGGTCTTGGTCCCCACATCCTTGCAACAATTTTTTGGTTATATTTAATATCATATTATCATTTAATGTTAAAAAGAAGTGTTCCTGCTACTGCTGTCCGAATTTTCCTTCATGTCATGACCTATGATTAAAACAAATTTAACTGGACGTTCCAATAATGTTTTTGCAAGTAATGACTAACCTTGGTAAGAAAAAAGTAATGACTAACCTTGTTACCTTAGGTTTCCTCCATTTACTCCTTTTCAATGTACAGATGTGTAACACGTGGCAAAAATAAATCCAACGGTTGATATTAAAAATCAAATTAAAAGACACGCTTTTGAAGGTTTCATCTTTTCATCTTGTTCCTCTCATCTTCTCCACAGCCTCACAGTACTGGCGTCGTCCTCCAAATTGCCATTTGCAGATCTGTTCAATAAACTTTCTAATTTTCAATTTATGATTTTTGTGGTTGTCTCATAAATCAATCAAAAAGTAACAAACTTATAAGGAATTTTCGAAACACTGGTGTTTAAAGAATTGAAATCCAAAACATTCAAATCTTATATTAATTTAAAGGATTAACAGGATTGTCAATTTAAAATCCATTCAAATCCCTTTGTTATGATTCTAATTTTACTTAATTAATTTGTTCTTCAATTTTAGAAAGACCCTCTATTTTAATTAATTAATCTCATCAAAATCATTCATGTGGTTATGGATTTTGCAATGAAATTGGGAAATTGAAAGGGGAATGAAGGAGGTGGAGGAGAAAGGATCAGGTGACTGAGTGTGGAGAAAGCATGTGATGATGTCTTTTAATCTCAGCCTTTAGATTTGTTTTTACCACATGTCACACATCTGTAAATTAAAAAGGAGTAAATGGAACAAACATAAATGGAGCAAAGATGAACTCAGTTATTTGTTACTTCAGTACCCTACTATTTGCTTACATCTTTTGATTCTTGGCAAAGAAGTTGACCCCTCATTCCTGGGATGTCCTTCCTATAAATATAAACTTGTTTGTACGTTATTCCAGCATAATTTGCCGTACGAAATACATTAATAGAAATCGATGATCATTCCCTTCCATTCTTAAATTGAGGGATTATTCTATTCCATGCTCTCATTTGAACAAAATTATTTTCGGGAACTAACTAATGCTTTCCATGTATTGAACTCCTTGTATTTTGGTGCTGGCAATTTGAGCTAAGCATCTGAATTTGCATTGTACCTGCTGACAAAATAATGAAATATAATTGAATATTCATATCAAAAGAAAGTGATAAATCTGAAGGGCTTAAATCTGGCTGGTTCTATTCTTTTAATGAGGATTAGGGTAATATTTTATCGTTAATAATTGTTGGTTTGTTTTTATGAACATGTCCTTTGTTCTCTTTATATCTGGTCTGTTTCCTTGCTCATTTTATTTATATGGTGGATGGTTGCAGACCGTTGTTTTCTGTCTCGTGGATATTTATATCATGCTTGGGAAAGCATTCTTGCCATATTTGCAAGGCCTTAACAGCACACAGTTGAAGTTGGTCACCATTTATGCGAATCGAATCTCACAAGCCAGGACAGGCAAAGCAATTGATACCGTTCATGATTAGCAGGTTCATTATGTAAAGAAAATTTGTGTTTTGGGTGTCGTCGTCTTCATTGTTGTGCATTTTGTATATTACCGTGCAAGAATTTTAGAATTGGGTTTCAATTCTTTCCTTCACCTTTGTTCTATATATATAGTTTTTTTTTTCCTTTCCTTTTTGCCTGTCAATGTTTGTTGAGTGTTTTTTTGACAAAATATTTGTTGGAATTTGGAGAGTGCTGGTGGTGAAATACAGTTAAATTGTAATCTACATTGAGCAACATTATTGATTGTATTTAATGGTTTTCAAAAAAGCCGCATTGGTTCAGTTAGTTGAATACTTTGGATGTTTCCGAAAGCTTTTCTTCTAGCTGCAAATTCGATTCTTCCAACAGTGAACATTTAGACATTATTTTTGGGTATGCATGTGTATGTGTGAGCTAAGGAGAAAGCAAATCGTCCCCTAATGCATTACAGTCAAATTAATCAACTTAGATCTGCTTGATTTGTTGAAATATTTATTTTAATCTTGATTGTGAAATATTATCCTTTTCTTTTTAGAGGTAAATAACTGTCTTATCTCAAAAAAAAGATAATTTCTTTATGCTTTGTTTGTGAGTTTGGAAGGGAGAATAAAGGGTTTTGGAAAAAAAGAATGAGCAAGTAGAAGAAATAGATAACATTTGGAGGGGAGGGCTTTGGGAGTTAATTTTTCTTCGTAATAATACAAAATCCTCCTCATTTAGGGGAACCAAAAAGTTGTATTGGGTGAGAGTTTTGGGAGGTTTATATTAATTTATGTTGTTATAATATTATAATATTCAAAATACATGAATCATAAGTAGTTTATTATTCTTCAAAATGAATATTCTTAAAAAAAAACGCGAAATATTTCTTCATTTTCCTTTATATTTTCTACCCCCAAAGTTCTCCATTCCCCTTCTCTCCAAACTCCCAAACAAAGTCTTAAGTAATTTTCAGCACAAAAGAGATACTAAAGATGCTTGAAAAAATCCTAACTGATCAAAATTTGAGAGTTAGATTCTACCTTAGGAAAACTCTTCAAGTTAGCCACATTAAGTCGATACCAAATCTCCCAAAACTCTTTGAGAACATACTCAACCATACAATTGACCTTCACCCACCTATAAAGAGGAACCAACTGGATTTGAATTGCACTGGAAGCATTGACCCTTAGGATGATGACAGGACCAAGCAAAATTTAGGAAAAACGTTTTCACTTCCCAGCATGAGTTTGGTTGTACACATAGAAAAACCACTATTTGTACTTGTTTAAAGTGTTTTTTAATAAGCAAATTTATTAGAGTACAAAGGGTACTTAATCCTATAATACAATTACAAAAAAGAATCTTTAAAGCAAATTAATGGATTGATCAACCTACTAGCCTTACAAGCAACTCATGTTTCTACTTTCCAAATAGCTAGATCACTCCCTTAATATTAATTTGATTTTTAGTCACAGAAATCTGCAACAACACCTTCGAGCAAAATCTAACTTTTATAATTCCATATACCAAAACAAAAACCAGCAGGTTCAAACTACTCCCTTTCCATGCTGTATTTTGCTATTGTGATGAAAACAAATATTGCACCAACTCCTCTATTACCACATTTGTTCTCATACGCTCTGAAGACAAGTGATAGGGCTACTATTCCACCAAATATTGCTTCCACAGGTGAACTCTGCTCCATACTACTTTCCATTCCCATTTGATGCCACCAATACAAAAGATTTATCCAAATTTAAACCACATAATTTGCTTTTAGAAAAATTCACTTTTAATCCGTAAACCATTTCAAAACTCCTCAAAATGGTTTTTGAAGTGCAACTCCGAACAATTTGTGCTGTTTAAAAACAACTTGTGACATTTGTAAAAAAAAATAAAAAAATAGTGCCAAAACTGTTCAAAAGTGCACAACATAAGATATTTTTTAGAAATGAACAACTCTATCAATGTTTTGAGTTCAGCGATGGAAAATCGCCACATTGCTATTTTTTCAAAAGCTGTCAAACTAGAATATCCCCACATTCTCATTCCACTCAACCTAAAATATGTCATAGCAAGCAAGTACATGTGCTTAAAACAATTAAATTAATAAATCAACCCATAGTTTTTTCATTTGACAAAATATGCTATCATCATTCTTTTTCCTCTACTTCTAATGTTGATTTCCTTCGCAAGAGCCAACCTGCAGCTCGACTCTTTATCCACGATATGCTAAGGAAAAAGGATGACCCCAAAAAGAAGAGAAATGGGACTTTATCCACATTGACATTGTTATTAATAGGAGCACGATTACCAAATTGCATGTTGAGATACCATTCCTACATAAGACAAAAAAAATCATTAATTAAATTCGCTTAAACATTGTTAGCACAATATGAACAAAATTATTTATCTATTCATTCAAATTTGCGCTTGAAATTTTTCTTCGAGGCCTTTTCAAACACGTGTTGTTAACAAATCCATATACTTTCAGTAAATTATAAATTAAGGTATCTTATACACGCATGAGCAGAAACTAATCTCTCCAAAAAATTGATATTCCATTTAACGGTTCGATATCTTTTGTTATATATTTTTTCATACACATTGGTCAATGATCAAACATTAAATTAAATGATCAAGGGTCCAAGTTGATTATAAGTTCATAGATACATAATGATTTCATGGTGATGTGACATAGTATGTGTTTGGTTTACGTATGTTTAGCATGCCATTTTGCTTTGAATTTGTAAAGTCAAAAATCTCAACTTTTAGTATACGTGCGGCTGCGTCATTCCTACCGTGGAAACAAACAGTCCAATAGTTTATTTCGTTGTAAACTTTTTTTTATAGTTTAGTGGTTAGAGCTCACACAATTAAATGTGGAGGAGAAGTGGGGTGTCCGGAGTTTGAATTCCGGCCCCTACATAAATTATGCAATGTCCTTGCCAACTGAGTTAAGCTCACAGTGACATTTCTTTGTAAACTTTATATAGCACATAAGGCAGAAACCTTATGTAATTATATGCAATATTACATCAACATTTTTATTTTTTTAAAAAAACATCAACATTTTTGTTGATAGCAATATTACATACTAATCTTTTTTCTTCTCATTATGTTATTGTCACAGTTTTCATCGCCTTTTAACAATGATCAATATATGTTGAGGAATTTGTGAGATACACAACGTTGGGTTCTCATCTTTCAACCGAATTTTAGGTTCCAACCCTGAATTAAATGATTTCTCTTGCAATTTATTTTATTTGCATGTGCGTTTAAATATTTTTTATTTTGGGTTGTTCCTATATAAAACTTGCTCTAGATTATGAGGAAGATTTTACATATGTTAAACGACGTAATTGAGATGTGTAATATTGATGTAAGATTACAATTGTGTAATTTGATTACTCCTCGCTCATATATAGTAGTACATGTTGTTGGTAAAATAATTCTTGATTAGACTTCATTTACTTTTTGATCGAACTCCAAATTTTTAGGGTTCGTTTCTCCCGAGAACCAAAAGACCAACACCAAAAAAGTACATATTGTTGGATCACGAAGGGAACACAAGAATCATCAAAATGCACTAAAAACAACTACACAGGTGAGTTGCACACTACATCTTTACTTCTAACCAATAAAGCGAGACCCACTTGCTTTGACATAATTTAAAAGAGCAATGCTATACAACCCGAACAAATTGACCACAAACAAATCACAAAGCTTATGTGTTTGGAGGTGATTTGGTGTAATCCTGTTTATGGTGGAATAAAACATGTTGTGGTGTTTACTTATTTTTTTGTTATGCCTATCGTGAACTTATCGCTATGATTTTTTCGGGACGTATAGCTTTTTTCGGGACGTATAACATTTTTTAGGAATGCTTAAAAAGATTGAATGTTTATTAGATACTATTACAAATTATAACCGGCCGGTGATATACACGTACTAGATTGATTTAAATACCAAAAGTGGTGTATGCCGACTATAACTCACACTTCCCTTAACACATATAACATGTTAGCTCTGTATTATGGACTGAAAGCAGCATGGGAAAGAGGATATAGGGATGTGATTTGCTACTCTGACTCAACTCTGCCTGTTCAGTTAGTTTCAAACATGGTGAATCCCTTGCATCATTATGCAGCAATTATTAGTAATGTGCAGGATTTATTGCAAAGGAGTTGGAACGTTCAGTTAAAGCATTCTGTTAGGGAGACGAATCCGTCCGCGGATTTCATTGCTAAACTAGGAGCTGCAAGTTCTGATATTTGGCATGAGTTTTTGGAGCCACCGGAGGGTTTGCTTCCGCTGCTGCAGGCTGATGCCCGGCGAGAGATGCATTACCGAGACTAGTTTTTAACTTTTTATTTTTCTTTTCTTTTTGTTAGCTCCTTTTCCAAAAAAAAAATATAACATGTGGATAAATATGAAATAAAGAATCAAGTTCTAAGTATAACTAGAATTGAGTAGCTAGTAGCGCTCTATGATTCTAATATGTTGTAGACATCACTTACCTTTGGTGCCAAAGTTTTATACGTGGACATGTACGCTAACTTACCTCTGTTTATTCTTTTTCGTTGCATTGTAATGTAAGGAAAGCACTTGATGGCTACAAGGAAGAAGAAATGAAGTCACAAGTTTAATTTGGTTCATTCATTTTTCGTGCCAAAGAAAATGAAAGGCAAGTAGCAAAAGGACCTCAAAAAAATATACAGAAAATTTTATTGTCTTCTTGTCTAGCTCAAAATAGAAAAATGATGCCCTACAAATTTATTCAAGATAGGAATCACCTCCATTTTTAGAAAAAACTATCACACTCCCTTAGATTTTGAGATTTTCAGCAGAATCCAAAGGCACACTAGCACAAATCAAGTTGATGCTTACGTACTTCTTCCAATTGGGCACTACATTTTCCTTTGAATCATATGTCTCAGCTCACTAAACTATCCACATGCTATAGTCAATAATATAATAATTAATTGTATATACAACACCTCATCATTTAGCTATATATATTCATGTTCAGTTTTCTATTCCTACTCATTAGTGATCTCATCAGAATCTGGAGAAAGAGTTAACTATACATCCAGGTTAGTGCTAATACTATATTAACTTGAAATCTACATATATATTTAAAAAATCGAAATTATTTATGTAACAAAAAAACATATAGTTTTGTTTTCTTGAGAAGAAAACTAACTCATTTTGATATTTTATATTTTGTGCAAGAAGTGTAAGGAGTAGTGAAAAAGTTGTGCAATATCTAAAAAACAAAAGCTGAATGGCATCACCTCAAAATTTTGTATTATCCAAGCTAACAGCACTGGTTGTGGATGACAATATAATCAACAGAAAGATTCATCAAAAGATGTTGAATAAATTTGGAGTCAAAAGTCAAGGTGTGGAGAATGGAAAAGAAGCAGTGGACATTCATTGGCGTGGGCAAAAATTTGACCTAATTCTCATGGACATGGATATGCCTATCATGAATGGCATTGAGGTATACGTGTACTTAATTAATTATATTAGGCCCCAAGTTTATATACTTTTATAAGGTCTTGTTAACGAATGCCCTAATGACATTCTTTAAGGATTCCTAATAAAGAAATTATTCTTTAAAAAAGTTAAAAACTTCAATTTCCAAAGCATTGATTTCATAAACTTTGACAAAAACTTACTATTTAAAGTTACTAAACAATGTCCCAAGGACACTCGTTAACATTTTCCGTTTTTATATGATTATGGTGTATATAATAGGCTAGAATTTGAAATCAATATTTTCTACATTTGGTGTACTATTATTGTTCAAGGAAGAAAACGAAAATACTTATGGCCCAACATTAGTGAAGGTACTTTTGTCATAAAAGATAAGAAATAAATGTTTATTTATAGGCAAATATATTAATATTTATATAGTTTTTTTTTTTTTAAGAAAATATTTATATAGTTTGTTAGAGGAAGGAGAAATTATTAGCAACAGTTATCGAATGTTGGACCTCATTCTTAAATTCCTTTAGTGTTTAGGGTTGATCCAACGACCCTGCAAGTAAAGACGCGGCTTTGGGCGTTAAATTTTTTCAAGCCTTAAAAGTAATATATTTTTCTTTTAATAGTATTAATTTTAGGCCTCATGTTATAAAGTTCACTCATTTAATTTTGTTAATATGGTCAATTTAGTAAAAAATTAATTAATTACATATATAATTTATTTTTTATTTAAATATTGTAAAAATAATTAGTCTTAAAATCCCTCCAATTTTATAGTTAATTTTAGTGGTTTTTATTTGAAAGTTTACTTTAAGTCTCTAGATGTTTAGGCATAGTGTCTTAATCCATACAGCTAAGCTACATCTTCAAGGGAGAGGGAAAATATGTTCACTCATTGGTTAGATCAAGTATACCACTTGAACTAATTCCTTCTTTCTCAATAAAACTATCTTTGCTATCAAAAAAAACTCTTGTGTTTTATACTTTTTTTTTTGCTTCTATAAAGATCATTTTTACTTTATCGATGATCTTATTTTCCTTTTTTATTTTTTTGTGTTTATGTGTTTATGTGTTTATATAGGCAACAAAGGAACTTCGTGCAATGGGTATTTGTAGCACAATTGTTGGTGTGTCATCACGCTCTATGGAAGATGAAATACTAAAATTCAAGGAAGCTGGATTGGATGAATATCAAGAGAAACCCTTGAACAATGCAATACTTAGTTCCATTCTTGGCAAGATCAATCCAACTGTGTGATGGATGCAAGGAATTGAATAACATGCAGTATTTATATTTGTTTCCAAATTCCGTGTATTTTTCCTTTTTCATTTGCACCTCTGTAGTTCTACTTTTTTATTATATTTTAAATAAAATAAATAGTTCTACTCTTACTATGGTCAAATCTATAATTCTTTTTTTGGGTAGTGATCAAATCTATAATTCTAGTACAGCTTTATGAGATCTTAAATATTTTCGCACATTACGTGTTATCATTTTCCAGAATTCCCACCCAAGACTCTTGAACAATTTTTTTGGAGGGGAAGGGACAAGGGTCTGAACTCTGAAGTAAAGTTTGATAATGATTTTTTACTTTAACAGAAAAGCTTTAAGTCAGATCTTTTTGCTGACGTGAGATTCCTATTTAAGCATTTTGATTTTTCTATTTTGTCAAAACTACAATTTTGATTCTCACTTTAGAAACCTTTACTAACTCATGATTTTGATCGTCATAGTGGCAATATATTTGGTGACATGAAATGAACACAAATGATTTAATTGCTGAAAGTTTTTAAAATTAGGGTGTTAAATTGAATTGTGACCATACATAAGAAGAAAAAAAAAGACCAATTGAAATGATACAAAATGTTGAGAATGAACAATTTATCATCACGTCATCAAATTGAAAGGTTGAAATTATAGATTGGTCATTTTTTTAAGTATGAGACTAAAATTACACAATTAAAAATAGCAAAACAAATTGCAGTTTTAACAAAATAGAGAGAGCAGTCAACTAATAATAATAATAATAATGTTCAATTACACTGGTGGTCCTTTAAATTTGAGGTTTGTAATAGATTGATCATTTAAATTATTTTTGTCACACATAAGTCCTTTAAGTTTAAGGTTTGTAACAGATTGGTCCTTGAAAATATTTTGGTCACACATAAGTCATTTAAGTTTGTAAGCGTTTTCAATTTAGTCATTTTGTTAACCAAAACGATGATGTGTCAGAAGAACTAAATTGAAAACGTTTACAAACTAAAAAAACTTGTGTGTGACAAAAATAATTTAAAGGTCCAATTTATTACAAACCTCAAACTTAAATGACTTATGTATAACAAAAATAACTTAAAAGATCAATCTATTACAAACTTCAAACTTAAAGAACTTGTTGCAATTTAATCTAATAACAATAAGCAGTTTATTTTTTAGAAAACTAAAGCAAAGGTTTCGATGCGATGGCATAGAGGTTGGGTGGGCTCTGCCAACATGTTACACAGAATAAGGTAAAACACTTATTCAGTCCATCAATATTGAAATCTTAGAGAAACTAATGATTAAACAATGACTTATTCTTCTTCTTCTTTTTAAATGATATCGAATCAAATATATGGTGATTCGGATAAAATTTTGTTGGTTGCTAAGATGTAGTTGACAAAATTTACATGTCTCTTAAAACTTATCTTAAAGCTCGGAAAAGATCATAAAAGTGTTTTACATGTACTCATAACATTGCCAAAACCATCATCAAAGAATAATTTTTTACAGCTTCAAAGAATAATTTGACAAAACCATCTACATTACTTACCATTTTATATATTGTTTGCCACAAAGAAGTCACTTCCCAAACTTGTCTTGTCTTGCGTATCCAAAGATTTAATGCCACTCATTTTCAAAATTTGTTTCACAATGGGGACAAGAGAAAATGCTAGCAACATACATTATCTTGACATGGAACCCCTTTGTTTTGCAACCGATCCCGGGTAGGAAGACATGTACATACGGTCACCATGAATTTTTGTTCATTATCCATGAGGAAATTCATCGGATACCCGGTAGACGGACTTCACCATGAATATATGCCTTTATTATTGAACTTCTGCAAAAACAAGCGTAGACGTTTCTTTCAGAAAACCTTCTCTTTATGAACAAAAATTACTCAACCTGCTCATTGATAGTTCCAAAAAGTCCTCTGTTAAACAGAAATAAAGGATGAAGGGTCAAAAAAATTAAATAAAAAACCATCAATTTAATTCATGTTAAAATTCATCATACTAGTGCTTTGTTAGATAATACAAAGGATTTTAAGCATTCCTTAAAATAAAAATAAAAATAAAAACCCTCAATTTACATGGCTGGTGGATTAGTCCGTTCACCATGTTGGGCATAGGTTAATAGTTTTTTTCCTTTCTGTATATATTTTCATTTCCTTGTAAATATTGTTCAGACCTTGTGTTTCTTCCTTGGTACGCCTTGTACTAGGAAGGCACTCTCATGTGATAATATATTTCATTTTACCTTCTTCCAAAAAAAAAAATAATAATAAAGGATTTAAGCACATTTCAATTGTTTTCAAATTTTGTATATTTGAAGACCAGCGAATGTTGTAAATCTTTTTTGTTTGTGTTTCATATTTATGGAGAAGAAGGAAAGAATTAAAGAAATATATAGACTATAAAAGGGATTTGATCAAGAGAGGAGGGTAGTGTAACTTTGAGATGGCCTTTGACGACCCTGTTTTTTTTATTTATTTAATTTTTAAGATAAGTTAATGCATAGTTTTAAAACTCGGCTCGGTCATCGACTCAGCAGGGGTACTGGGTCACTGGGTCAATGGTCGAACCACTGAGTCATTGGTCGAACCGCATGACTGAACCGGAACCACTCGGATGACTCGGTTAGATGACTCGGTCTTAGATTAAATTTATATAGTTATTTAACCGGATTAAATCGGATTGACTCGGTCACTTTAAAAACTAAAATAATGACACCTGTAAAATAAAAAATCTATCCAACAATAATAATTTCAAAGGCTAATTATTATAAATTTAATCGGGTTGAATCGGATTAAATTTATATAATTATTATTGT